>Ga0315912_10001508_pt1 | contig 28209 bp, 22 predicted proteins | sample VfabasoilMG_FD_204469 | JGI IMG/M metagenome (GOLD analysis project Ga0315912, IMG submission 204469) | Garden soil microbial communities collected in Santa Monica, California, United States - V. faba soil | ecosystem: Environmental > Terrestrial > Soil > Garden | place: USA: California...
CACCGAAGACTACGGTTCTTCATCTTTGCTTTTTCTTCTTGGTTTTCAAGTGAAAGCGCGCCCGAAGGCGCGCTTGTCTTTTCAGCGTTGACGAACCTATGGAATCGACAACCCGGCGTTCGCTTTCACCGCCGTGACATCGGCTGCGTCGATCGCCGCATTGCGGTCCACGTCGTATCGATAGTTGGTCACGATGGAGGTGCCCTGGCGTCCCTTCGTCGCGAGGATGTCGGCAGACGTCACCGAGCGCGAGCCGTTCACGTCGCCCACGAGGAAGCCGGACGAGCCCGCGGCGCCCATGCCGATGCCGTTCACGTTCGCGAGCGTCGCCTTGACGGCCTTCGCGTCGCCGAGGGCGGGGATCGTCACCTCGACGGTGCTGCCGACGGCCGCGGAGGTGCAGGCGACCGGAGCGGCGGTTTCATCCACGCAGACCACGGTGCCGGCGGCAGTCACTGCCGCGTCGAACTGGAAGGCGAGCACGTGGCCCGGCCCGAGGGAGCGCGGCTCGACGGAAATCGGGCCGCCGATCGACTGGAGCGGATCGAGCGTGATCTCGAAGGTGCCTGCGCCTCCGTGCGCCTTGCGCGCCTTTAGCCCGATGACGTTCGGCGGCGGCAGGACGAGGGCGTCGATCCAGGCGCGATCCGCGCAATTCACGCCGCCCGGCGCGGGCGGATTCCAGCCGCCGCTGCACGCGGAAGGCATCGCATTGCGGAAGCGCCAGCGGAGCGTGTGCGTGCCGGCCGTGAGGTTGTAGCTGAACACTTTCCAGCCCGTTTCTCCGGCATCGGAAAGCACGGCGACGCCGTCCACGATGAACTCGAAGATGCCGTAGCTGTAGTACCCCGGATTGGCCCAGCTCGAGACGTTGTAGGCAAACGAAACAGGGCCAGCGCCGAAGTTGGCGGTGTATGACATGTCGGAGTTGGTGTACGTGGGTCCGGTCAAGCTGCCGAAGACCTGCGCCGACCTGAGGCTCGTCGTGCCTTCGTACACGCGATCGGTGGCGACGGTCCACGAACCCGAAGAGCCGTCCGGCGTGAGGAAGCCCGTCGGGAAAAGGCCCGACGGCGGCCACGGTTCCTGGATGATGCCGGTCGCGCTTGTCGGGTTGCCGAGGAACACGCCCGCCGCGCCCGTGGGATTCGAAAGATTGACCTTGAACGTCGTGCCGTTGATGCCGGCGCCGTTGGCAATGAGCGGGATCACGATCGACTTGTTCGCCGAATCGCCATCCGTCCATGAAACGTTGCCGCTGCTCGAGACATAGTCCACGCCCGCCAGCGCCGAACCGCTCTGCGTCGAATAGCTCGCGCTCACGGCGCCGCCGGTGCCGCCCAGCCGGCTCACGTTGAACGTGATGGAGCCCGCCGACTCGGGAGCGGAAGCAACGGTCGAGGTGAATTGCAGGGAGCCGGGCTGGTTGCTGCCGGCGACCGTGCCCTTGATCGCCGCCAGCGCCATGCGGTTGTTGTTCATCGAAAGCGCCGTGTTCGCCGAGCTCGGGTCCGTGTCGATGATTCCGCAGGGCCGCGGGACGCCGTCGCCGCTCGGCGAGGCGCACGTGATGCTCGGATTCGAGAACTTGTACAGGCGCGTCGCCGTGCCGTGGAAGTACGCCATGATGTCGGCGAAGTTGCTCACGTCGGGCGTCGAGCACTCGGGCTGGCTGGCGCAACCGCCGGGAATGGTCGGGTCGCAGCTCAGCAGGCCGCTCGCGCAGTACGCGTATCCGAAGGAATAGGAGAAGGCGCCGGCGGGCGGAGTCGGGGTGCCGCCGGCCTGGTACGAGGTCGTGTGGCGGTCGTGCTTGTTCCCCATGTTGTGGCCGAGCTCGTGGATGAACACCGACTCGCAACCGAGCACGCATCCCGTCGTGAGCGAATACATGTACGTGGACATGCCCGGCGGATTCGTGCTGCCGACCCACGCGAGCCCCGAGCCGCCGAAGCTGGAGCCGTTCCTCAGGAACGCGACGAGGTCCGCACCGGCGGCCGCACGCAGCGTCTCGATGTTGCCGAAAGTCGCCGCGTCGAACGCGCCCGAGGGCGGCGTGATCGCGTTGAGGGCGACGGAATCGCTCGTCGCGTCGCTGTAGTTGACCTGGACCGCCTGCACGAGACGCAGGGTGATCGCGACCTCGCTGTCGGCATACGCGGTGTTGGAACGCGTGACGAGGAAGTAGAGGCGCGTCATCAGGTTGGCGCCAAGGTTCGTCGCGAAGCCGCTGGTGTAGACGACCATGAGATCGATCACGGCCTGCGGCGTTGGCGTGGCCTTCGTCACGAAAAGGCTGTTGACGCCGGGGATGCGCTCCATGGTTCCGGGGACATACGCCACCTGCGCCGTGCTCTTCGGCTGCGGCGGCGGCTGGAGGCCGTCGTCGCCCAGCTCGATCGGCGGAATGAACGGGCCCTCGGCCGTCATGTCGACGAGCCAGTCGTGGCCACCATTGCCCGGGACCAGGCGGAATTCGCCCTCGGGCGTCGAGAAGACGGCGAAGGAACCCGCGGGTCCCGTCGTGACGATCGCGCGATTGTGGCTGCCGCGTTCCTTGTGCTTGCCGATCCAGGAATAGATGCCGTTGCCGTGTGCTTCGCGCAGCTCGAAGACGTAGGCCTGCCGCTTGCCGTTCGGAAGCGAGAGCTCGACATCCTCGCCCGGGCCCAGGTTCAGCATCTCATCCGCGTTGAAGCGCACCGCCTGGGCGCCGCTCCGGACGAAATCCGGGACACGGTCGCTGACCGGTCCGCGCGGCGGCCCCAGCAGCTGCTTGGGCGCGGCGAAAGCGGTGCCGGCAACGGCCGCAAGGAGAGCGGCGGCGAGAATGCGCAGGAAGCCTTTTTTCATGGTTCGTCGTGCTCGCGAGAAGAGCGCCGGCACACTTTACCGTAGCAAGGCGAGCGAGGTCTGCGAAACGGCGCCGAATCCGCCTTGCAACTGCAACAGTCGCTTGCAATTCACGCAGGTCCGCAAAGGTCGCGCTGCTATAATTTTCAACCGCTTACAACACGAATTTCACGTCACTTGCCCCAACGAATCGGCGAAATCCTGATCGAGCGCGGCAAGCTCGATCCCGCCAATCTCGAACGCGCCCTGAAGCTGCAGGAGGGCGAGTCGCGCGAGAAGATCGGCGTGATCCTGCTGCGCCTTGGAATGGTCTCGGGCCGCGATCTTGCCGACGCGCTCGCGGAGCAGCTCGACCTGCCGCTCGCGGCGGCCGCGGACTTCCCCGAGCTGCCGCTCATGGAAGAGCGCCTCTCTTCCAAGTTCCTGCGCGACGCACAGGCGGTGCCTTTGCGCGAGGACGAGGAAGAGCTGGCGCTCGCGATCGCGGATCCCACGGATTCCTTCGTGCTCTCCGCGGTGCAGATGGCGGCCGGCAAGCGCGTGCGGCCGTTCATCGCGGCCCCGAACGAGATCGACGCCGCGCTCGAGCGCCTCTATGGCGGCGGAAAGTCGTCGATGGGTCAGATCGTCGACACGATCCAGACCAGGGATGAGGAGCAGGACTGGGGCGACGTCGAGCACCTGAAGGACCTCGCGTCGGAAGCGCCCGTCATCCGCCTCGTGAACCTCATGCTCACGAAGGCGCTGGAGTCGCGCGCTTCCGACATCCACATCGAGCCGTTCGAGAACCGGCTCATCGTCCGTTATCGCATCGACGGCGTGCTGCACGAGGTGGAATCGCCGCCGCGAAGGCTTTCGGCCGCGATCATCTCGCGCGTGAAGATCATGGCCTCGCTCGACATCGCCGAGCGCAGGCTCCCGCAGGACGGCCGCATCAAGCTGCGCATCCAGGGCAAGGAAATCGACCTTCGCGTCTCGACCATCCCGACGATGCACGGCGAGAGCGTCGTCATGCGGATCCTCGACAAGGGCGGCGTGCCGCTCAACTTCGATTCGCTCGGATTCGACGGCAAGGCGCTCGCGGATTTCCTGACGTGCCTCGACCAGGTCCACGGGATCCTGCTCGTCACGGGCCCGACCGGCAGCGGCAAGACGACGACGCTCTACACCGCGCTCGACCGCCTCAACAATCCCGACGTGAAGATCGTCACCGTCGAGGATCCGGTCGAATACCAGATGCAGGGCATCAACCAGATCCAGGTGAAGCCGCAGATCGAGCTCACCTTCGCGAACGCGCTGCGCTCCATCGTTCGCCAGGACCCCGACATCATCATGGTCGGCGAGATCCGCGACGTGGAGACGGTGCGCATCGCCATGCAGTCGGCCCTCACCGGCCACATGGTGCTTTCGACGGTGCACACGAACGACGCGCCGGCGACGATCAACCGCCTGCTCGACATGGGCGCGGAAGATTACCTGCTGACATCCACGTTGAATGGGGTCCTCGCCCAGCGCCTGGTGCGCACGCTCTGCGGCAAATGCCGCGAGCCGCACGCCGCGCTTCCCGAGGTGATCGAGCAGATGGGCCTGCGCCGCTTCACGAAGCAGGAGCCGGTGATGCTCTACAAGCCGGTCGGATGCGCCGCATGCTCCGGCACCGGCTACTTCGGCCGCGTCTGCATCATCGAGATGATGACCATGAACGACGGAATCCGCTCGCTCATCATGCGCCACGCCACCGCCGGCGAGATCCGCGCCGCGGCCATCAAGGAAGGCATGGAGACGATGTTCGAGAACGGGCTGCGGAAATCGCTCGCGGGCGTCACGACGATCGAGGAAGTCCTGCGCGTCACGCGCGAGGAATAAATGCCGTTCTTCCAGTACAAGGCGGTCACTCCCGCGGGTGAGGTGAAGGAAGGGGTCCTCGAGGCCTCGAGCGACGCCGTCGCGATCGCGCGCGTGCGCGACATGGGCTTCATCCCGATCCGCGCGCAGGAAGCCGGAACTGCGAAGACGCCGGAAGGCGAACGCCGCCCGCTCTTCGAGCGCAAGGGCGTCAGCACCAACGACATCACGATCCTCACGCGCGAGCTTGCAACACTCCTGAAGGCCGGCCTGCCGCTCGACCGCAGCGTCGAGATCATGATCAGCCTCGCCTCCACCCCGCGCGTGGCCGAAATCCTGAAGGCGATCCGCAACGACGTGCGCGGGGGCACGGCGCTCTCGCGCGCGCTCGACAACCAGAAAGGCATCTTCTCGCGCTTCTACGTGAACATGATTCGCGCGGGGGAAGCGGGCGGAAGCCTGCCGCAGGTTCTCCTCCGGCTCGCCGAGTACATGGAGCGGGCGAAGGCGCTGCGCGACAACATTTCCGCCTCGCTCACGTATCCCGCGTTCCTCGCGGTGATCTCGCTCGTGGCCGTGGTCGTCCTCCTCACGGCCGTCGTGCCGCGCTTCAAGCCGATCTTCGCGAGCGCCGGCAAGGCCGTTCCCTTCGCGGCCCAGGCGGTGCTTTGGGCCGGCGACGTGCTCCGCAACTTCGGGCCGCTCATCCTCATCGGGATCGCCGGCCTGCTGTGGCTCTCCATGCGGCGCCTGCAGGACCCGCACGTGCGCTATCGCGTCGACCGCTGGATGGTGACGGGCCGCTTCGTGGGGCCGGTTTTTTCGAAGGTCGAGATGGCGCGCTTCTCGCGGACGCTCGGCACTCTGCTCGGCAACGGCGTGGCGCTCGTCTCGGCGCTCAACGTCGTGCGCGACACGATGACGAACGCGTGGCTCGCGGAAGCGGTCGCCGAAGTCGGGCGCGAGCTCAAGGAGGGCCGCGGCCTCGGCCGCCCGATGATGGAGACCGGGCGCTTCCCGCCGCTCGCCGTGCACATGATCCTCGTCGGCGAGGAGACCGGCCGGCTCGACGAGATGCTGATGCAGGTCGCCGAGACCTACGACCGCGAGGTGGAGATCGCCATCCGCAAGGCGCTGGCGCTCCTCCAGCCGGTGATGATCGTGGTGATGGCCCTCATCGTCGGCTTCATCATCATCGCGATCCTCTCGGCGATGCTTTCCGTCTACGACATTCCGATCTAGGTAAAGAGGTACCGCCCATGCGCACACGCTTCAGACGCAAGCACGGCCAGTCCGGCTTCACGATCTTCGAGATCGTCATCGTCTTCATCCTGCTCGCCGGGATCATGGCCTTCGTCCTGCCGAAGATCTTCTCGCAGGCCGGCCAGGCGAAATCGAAGGAGGCCCAGATCCGCCTCCTCAACCTCGCCGGGCAGATCGAGATGTACAAGCTCGAGGTCGGCAGGTACCCCGACAACCTTCAAGCGCTCGTGCGCAACCCCGGATCGGAAAAATGGGGCGGTCCGTACGTGAAGGAGGACGAGCTCAAGGACGCCTGGAACAACGACTACCGGTACGCGACCCCGGGCACCGGCAAGGGCTTCGACCTCCTCTCGATGGGCGCCGACGGCAAGGACGGCGGCGAGGGCGAGAACAAGGACATTCGCAACTGATGATCAGGCCCCTGCCCGCGCCGGGGCGGCTTCGCGCACGCGAGGTCGGCTTCACCCTCATCGAGATCATGCTGGTTCTCGTGATCGGGGTCGCCGCCTACCTGTTGATCCTCGCCGTGCCGATGCGCGGCGCGTCGTCGGCGGACCTGAAGGCCGCGGCGCGTTCGCTCGCGGCGGGCTTGCGCCAGGCGCAGACGATCGCGATGGCGACCAAGCGCGACACCGCCCTCACGCTCGACCTCGATACGCGCGAGTTCACGGTGAGCGGCGACGAGACGATCCGCCAGGTCGGACGGGAGCTCGACCTCAAGCTCTACACGGCGCAAAGCGAAGTGACGAGCGAGAAGCGCGGCGCGATCCGCTTCTATCCCGACGGCAGCTCGACCGGCGGGCGCATCACGGTCGCCTCGGGGGAGCGCAAGTATCTGGTGGATGTCGATTGGTTGACCGGCCGCGTCGAGATCAGGGACTGATGATGCGACGCCACCGTGGCTTTACCCTGGTCGAAGTCGTCGTCGCGTTCCTGCTGCTTTCGCTCGTGCTCATCACGGTGTTCGAGATCTTCACGCGCGGCCTTTCGCGCGCGGGCGAGCTCGACAACTATTCGCGAGCGCTCGCGATCGCCCAGTCGGAGCTTGCGTCCGCCGGTGTCGAGGACCCGTTCGCCGAGGGTGAGATGCGCGGAGAGTCGGAAGACCGGCAGTTCCGATGGGTCGTGAGCACCCGCAAGTTCGTCGATGAGTCGGCGACGGGCACCCAGGCGCAGGCACAGCTGGCCTACAACCTCTATCGCGTCGAGGCGCGCGTGGCGTGGACGACCGCGACCGGCGCCGAGCGCGACGTCGCGCTTTCCACCCTGCTCGTGGCGCAGAACCGATGATGCGGCGCCGCCCGGCGGGGTTCACGCTCGTGGAAGTGGTGGTCGCGATGTCGCTCCTCGCGACGATCATGGTGCTTCTCTATTCGGGGCTCAGCTTCGCGCTGCGCAGCTGGGATGCGGGCGATGCGAACGGCCGCAAGGTCGCCGACCGCCGCCTCGGCGAGAACTTCGTGCGCCGCGAAATGATGGAGCTCTTCCCGATGCGCTGGAAGAACGCGACCATGCTCCGCTTCGCGTTCGAGGGCGAGAAGGACCACGTGAAGTTCGTCTCGTCGCGGCCCGCGGGCCTCGGCGAGGGCGGGCTCTCGCTCGTCGGCATCGAGGTGATGGAAGCCGGTCGCGTGCGCAACCTCGTCATGCGCCGCGCATTGCCCGACCACGACGCCGTCGATTTCGGGCCGCTCGACAAGGCGGAGCCTTCGCTGCTGGTGGCGAACGTCGAGAGCGTCGCGTTCTCCTATTTCGGTGCCGAGAACGATTTCGCCGAGCCGAAGTGGGTGGAGAAGTGGGACTTTCCGGCGGCAATCCCGACGCTCATGCGCTACAAGGTGAAGATGGCCGACGGGCGCGCGCTTCCGGACCAGGTGATCCGCGTCGTGCTGGGACCCGAGGCGGGATGTCTCGAGAGCTCGTTCCAGCGCTTCTGCCGTCCGCGGAGGGTGACGCAATGAGGTGTCGAACCCTGTCCCCGAGGGGGCGGCCCCCACAGCGCGGCGTCGCGCTCGTCCTCGTGATGTGGATCGCGATCCTTCTCACGGTGATCGCGTCGAGCTTCATGCTCGAAGCGCGCACCGACACGCTCGTCGTGCGCAACTCGATCGGCGCCGCGCGCGCCGAGGCGGCGGCCGATGCCGGCGTGCATCGCGCGCTCTTCGAGCTCTATCGCACGGACAACGCGCCCGAGGCGTGGCGGCGCGACGGCGCGGCGCGCGAATGGACGTTCGAAGGCGTTCCGCTGCGCATCGAGCTGCGGGATGAGTCTGGTAAGATCGATCTCAATACCGGCTCCGACGCGTTGATTCGCGGATTGCTTCTCTCGGCAGGGCTTGCCGACGAGGAAGCCGCGAAGCTCCTCGACGCGATCCTCGACTGGCGCGATGCCGACACCCTCAAGCGCCTGAACGGGGCCGAGGAAGCTGAATATCGCGCAGCGGGCCTCGCCCACAAGCCGGCCAACGCGCCCTTCCAGGCGATCGAGGAACTCCAGCTCGTGCTCGGCATGCGTCCCCACATCTATCGCCGCGTCGCGCCGCTCGTCACGGTGTTCTCGCGGCAACCCGGCGTGAACTCGCAGGTCGCGAGCCGCGAGGTGCTGCTCGCGATTCCCGGCGTCACGTCGCAGATCGTCGATGAATACGTCGCCCAGCGCGACCAGGCGCTCGCGGCGGGCTTGCCGGTGCCCGTCATGCGCGAAGCCGCGGCCTTCAGCGGCGGGCTCACGATGGCGGCGACGATCCGTTCGGAAGCGCGCCTGGACGACGGCACCGTCTTCGTCCGCGAGGCCGTGGCCTTGCTGCGGCCAACGCCGCGGAAGGCCGTGACGTTCCTCGCGTGGCGCGAAGCGGCGCCCTCGAGCGCGCAAGGCGCGTCGCCCGAAGCGGCGGCAGCGCAAGGAGCCGGCAAATGAGCGCGGTCGCCCCGATGCGGCAGCGCTTCTCCATCTTCTGGCGCTGGTGGAGCGGCGAGCTCCGCCAATTCGTTCCGGCCCGGTTGTCGTCCGCGCTGGGCGGAACGGCTCTCATTCCGCTCGTCGCCTTGCGCGATGGCGAAGTCGTGCTGCTCGATGCGCGCGGCGCGGGTTCGCCTTCGTCGCCGGGCGTCGCGATGGAAGCGCTCGACAACGTCGGACAGCGCGCGGCGATGCGGCGCCTCCTCGAAAGCGCCGGCGAGACCCGGGCGCGGGCGCGCCTTTGCCTCGCGCGCGAGGAATCGCTTTCGCGCCGCGTCACGCTGCCCGCGGCGACCGAGGAGAATCTCGTGCAGGTCCTCGGCTTCGAGATGGATCGGCTCACGCCTTTCCGCGCGGACGACGTTTACTTCGACCATCGCGTGGTCGCCCGGGACGCGGCGGCTGCGCAGGTCGTGATCCAGCTCGCTGTCGCGCGACGCGAAGTGGTCGACGCGAAAGTCGAGCGCCTTCGATCCTATGGCGCCAATGTGCAGGGCGTCACCGTGCAGGACGATGCCGCGTCACCCGCACCGCTCGAGCTCCTGCCGCACGAGCTGCGCGCGCAGGGCGAGTTCGGGCGCGGGCGTTTTCTCGTTCCGGGGCTCGCCATCCTCGTGGTGGCGCTGCTTGCCGTGGCACTCGTCTATCCGATCTGGGTGAAGCGCCAGCAGGTCGTGGCCCTGCTCCCGCAACTCGCCAAGTCCGAGCAGGACGCGCGTGCCACGGACGTCGTGCGCAGCGCGCTCGAGCGCCAGGTCACCGACTACAACTTCCTCGCCTCGAGGAAGCAGGGCGCGTGGCCCGCGCTCGCCTTCATCGAGGAAGTGAGCCGCCTGCTGCCCGACAACACGTGGGTCAACCAGATGGACGTGAAGACCGCGGGCAAGGGACGCGAAGTCCAGGTCACGGGCGAGACCGCGTCGGCATCGAAACTGATCGAGATCTTCGAGCAGTCGAGCATCCTGCAGAACGCCGCGCCGAAGGGCGCGGTGACGCGCGGTTCGACGCCCGGGACCGAGCGGTTCATGATCGTCGCCGAAGCGAAGCCGCGCACCGTGCCGCAAACGCGCGCGCTCGCGGAGGTGGCGGAGCTGCTTCCGAACGCGCCGCCGCCTCCCGCGCCGCCTCCACCACCCGTCGCCGACGTCGAGGTCGTGCAGCCGGGCGCAGCCGCGCCGAAGGCCCTCGCCCCGCCGCCCGCGAAGGGCGCGCCGCCGAAGGGACGCTAGCGATGCCGCTCGAGCCCATGAATCCCACGCAGAGCCGGCGGCTCGCCCTGCTGCTCGCGCTCGGCGCGCTCGCCGCCGTCATCGCGGCGATCGGGTTGCCGGTCTGGCTGGGACATCGTTATTACGACAGGCACCTCACCGAGACCACCGACAAGCTCGAGCGCTACAAGCGCGTCGCGGCGCTCCGCCCCGAGGTTGCGAAGCAACTCGACGCGTTGCGCAACAAGGACACGCGGCGCTTCTTCCTGAGAAGCGGCGCGGCCGCGCTTTCGGGCGCCGAGGCGCAGGAAGCGATCCGGACGCTTGTCGAAGGGGCGGGTGCGCGCCTCATCTCGGTCCAGGCGCCGCCGGCGAAGGACGAGGGACGCTATCGGCAGGTGACCGTCAACGTGCAGATGACCGCCAACATCTTCGCGTTGCGCAAGATCCTCCACGCCATCGAGAACCACACCCCGTACCTCTTCGTGGACAACTTGCTCGTTCGCTCGCAGGTGCCGGGCAACTTCAAGCCCGGGCCCGGAGCCGAGCCCGAGATGTTCGTGCAGTTCGACGTGTACGGTTACGCGCTCCCGAGCTCCTGATGGCCAACCTCTTCCGCCAGAATCCGCTCGCCTTCGTGCTCGCCGCGATCGCCACGCTGCTCGCGGCCGTGATCGCCGTCGAAGCCGCCTTCAACGCGTGGTCCACGCCTCGCGCATCGTCCACGAAGGCGGCGCCCGCTTCGGAAGTGAAGATGCTTCCGCCGCTCGCGGCGGTCGTGCCGGACCAGGCGTATCCGGAGACGGCGGCGCGTCCGCTCTTCACGCCGACTCGCCGTCCCGCGCCGGCGGCGCCCACGGCCGCGAACACCATGGTGAAAGGACAGTACATCCTCACCGGCGTGATGTCGTTGCGCGACCAGAAGTACGCGCTCCTCAAGGAGAAGTCGAGCGGCAAGATGCACCGCGTGGAGCGCGGCAAGGAGATCAATGGCGTCACGCTCACGACCGTCGACAACGAGCGCGTCGTGCTCGCGCAGGGCGGCGACGAGGAAGTGCTGACGCTGCAGATACAGAAGGGACCCGCTACGAGTGCGCCGGGTGCCGCGGCCGCAGCCGCAGCCGGCCCATTCGGCCCGGCCTCCGGTGCGCCGGCGACGGCGCAAGCGCCGGGCATGCCCCAGCCGGTCCCGTCGGCTCCGGGCCCGGGCGTGCAACCCGTGCCGACCGGCGTTCCGGCACGGCCGGCCGTCACTGCGCAGCCCGCACCGCCCGCCGGTGCCGCGAATCCGGCGCAGCGCTCCGGCTTCGGTCCCTTCCTGAACCAACCGGGCAACGTGTCCTCCGATACGGGGACGACGCCGATGACGCCAGAGGAACTTCTTGCGCGGCGCCGCGCGCGTCGCGGGCAGCAGCAGCCTAACCAGTGAGCAAAAAAATGAAGCCTTCCAGGAAGCCCCTCGCGATCGCCCTCCTTCCCGTCCTCGTCGGCGCGTGCGGAATGATGCCGCCGAGCTTTCGCAAGGCGCAGCAGGACATCGCTTTCGATACGAATCCGACTCCCGTCCCGGCGGCGCCCGCCGCGCCTGCCGCAACGCCGCCTGCGGCAGCCGATACCCGGATGTATCCGGGCACCAATGCCTTCATCAAGCCGCCGCTTCCCGGCCCGCAGCGACCGAAGGCGGAAGAGGCGAGCCTCAACTTCGAGGCCGCGGACGTCCGCGAGGTCGCGAAGGTCATCCTCGGGGACTACCTGAAGGTCTCGTACACGGTGCACCCGACGGTCACCGGAGCGGTGACGTTCCGCACGGTGAAGCCCATCTCGATCAGCGACCTGCTGCCGACCCTCGAGATGTTGCTGCGGCAGAACAACGCGGCCGTCGTGATGGAGGACGGGCTCTTCAAGGTGCTGCCGATCGGGATGGTCCGCGGCTCGCTCTCGCCCCAGCTCGGCAGCAGCCAGACCACGCTGCCGCAGGGATTCTCGGTCATCGTGGTTCCGCTGAAGTTCATCGGCGCGAAGGAGATGGAGCGCCTGCTGACGCCGTTCGCGCCGGACAACTCGATCCGCGTGGACGAAGTGCGCAACATGGTGATCCTCGCGGGCACGAACCGGGAGCTCCGCCACCTGATCGACACGATCGAGATGTTCGACGTCGATTTCCTCGCGGGCTACTCGGTCGGGCTCTTCCAGATCAAGAGCGCCGACGTGAAGACGATCGTCGCCGAGTATGAAAAGGTGTTCGGGCAGCAGAGCCCGATTGCCGGTGCCGTGCGGCTTCTCCCCGTCGAGCGTCTCAATGCGCTGCTCGTCGTGACGACGAATGCAAAGTACCTCGAGACCGCGAAGATCTGGATCGACCGCCTGGACCAGATGGGCGGGATGGGTGGCGGTTCGCGGTTCTTCGTGTACCAGGTGCGCAACGGCAAGGCCGAGAATCTCGCGCAGCTCATCGGCGACCTTTTCTCCTCGCGCCGCACCACGACCACCGCGCCGACGCTCGCGCCCGGCCAGCGACCGACGGAGCTTCGCACCACGCCCTTCGGCCAGCCGCAGCCCACGCCGCAGACGACCACCACCACGGTGACGCCGGCCCCGGCGGGCGCGACCTTCTCGCTTCCCGGCGGCAGCGGCCAGACGTCGAACGAGGTCCGCGTCATCGCCGACAAGGACACGAATTCCCTGCTGATCATGTCCACGCCGAGCGACTACGAGGTGATCGAGCAGGCGCTCAAGAAGCTCGACGTCGTGCGCCGCCAGGTTCTCGTCGAGGTGCTCCTCGCCGAAGTGCTGCTCACCGACGATCTCCAGTTCGGGATCGACTGGTTCATCAAGGAGCGCACGAACCGCATCGGGACGACCTACGGAACGCTGAACACCATGGGCGCCTTGCCCGCGGCGCCCGGATTCACCCCGCCTGTGGTTCCCGGCACGAATCCGGCCATTGCCGCGTTCAGCCCGGGCCTGCAGCTCGTCAATCTCAACGGAGACATGGTCCGCGCAGTGCTGCGCACGTTCGGCAGCGAAGGCCGCGCGCAAATCCTCGCGTCCCCGCAGATCATGGTGCTCGACAACGAGAAGGCGGAGATCAAGGTCGGGCAGCGCATCTCCGTGCAAACGCAAGCCCAAACGGGCGTGAGCACGGGCACCGGCGTCCTGAACAGCTTCCAGTACCTCGAGACCGGCGTGCTGCTCGCCGTGACGCCCCGCATCAACTCCGGCGGCTTGGTGACACTCGAGGTGAACCAGGAGGTGAGCGAGCCGACTTCCGCGGGCTCGGCCGTGAATCCCAACCCGGATGTCGCTACTCGCAACGCGAAGACGAGCATCGTGGTGGGCTCGGGGGAGTCGATCGTGCTGGCCGGCCTCATCCGCGAAGTGCGCCGCCGCGGCTCGGACGGATTGCCCCTCATCTCGAAGATTCCGATCATCGGCGCCCTCTTCGGCACGCAGAGCCTGAATCGGGAGCGAAGCGAGCTCGTGCTCCTCATCACGCCGAAGATCGTGAGCGATGTGTACCAGGCGCGCGAAGTGACTCAGGAGCTGCGCGGGAAGCTACCCCTGCTGAAAGACGCCTTGCCACCCCTGGTGCCGCTGGGTCCACCGCCGGCCGGAGCGCCTGTCGTTCCGGTCGATCCGGCACCCCCTGCCGCGGCGCCGGGTCCGGCCAAGCCGCCGGGCTGAGAAAAAGAGGCAAAAAGCGCGTTTCGGCCTTGATTGGCAAGGCATTACCGTGCCATGCTACCGGCTTTCCAAAATAGCCCGCGCCGCGTTGGTTCCTGGCATTTTCGGCGTGCGGCAGCCCCACAAAAACCCTAATAAATTAAACTTTCCTTTCAACGAGTAACAAGCCGAAGCTAAAGTTGTTTTTATGTCGTGTGTGGCATAAAAGCAACAGTGTTGCAAAAAGCTTGCTTTTTTGATTGACGCACCGTTTGCAGTTGACTAACCTTCGAAGCGTCGTAGGGGCGTTGGCCCTCGTTTTCGCCGGATGCGCGGCGACGGTCGTGAAGACCGACGAGGAAGTCATCGCGGAGCTGGCGCAGGCGCGCTGGAACGCGGTGATCGCCGGGGACCTCGACAAGGCGTACGAGTACATCAGTCCCGCGGGCCGTTCGGTCGTGACGCTGCAGGGCTTCAAGAACAGCATGAAGCCGGGGTTTCACAAGGGTGCGCGCGTTGTGGGAGTGAAGTGCGGGTCGCCGGAACTGTGCGATGTGCAGCTCGAGATCGAGTACGAATTCCAAGGGAGGCGGTCGAAGACGCCGCTGCCCGAGCGATGGGTCAAGCAGGATGGAAGGTGGTGGTTCCTGCTGGGTTGAATGAATCAGGGAGAAAGAGCCCGGAACGAGTCGAAAAGAGTCTGCAGTTCGAAGTGAAGAAGTGGGTAACTGGAATCCGTGGGTAGTACCTCTAGAGAGAGTGATCACTCATCTTTGCAAAAGGAGTAACTCAAGACCATGAATACGTTTAAAAGAAAGGCTCTGTCGTGCGCAGTCCTCGCTGGTTTGGGAGTGGCCACGTCCGCGGAAGCCGTCAACCTCAACCAGGACAATACGGGACAGGTCCTGATCTTCCCGTACTACACGGTTAACGCGAACGGCTCGAACGCGTTCAACACCTATATCTCGATCACCAACTCGAACCCCGACGCCAAAGTGCTGAAGGTTCGTTTCCGCGAGGGCAAGACCTCCGCGGAGGTGCTCGACTTCAACCTGTACCTGTCGCCGAACGATGTGTGGGTTGGCGCCGTGGTGCCGGATGGCCAGGGCACGGATAACCCCGCCCGCCTGGCGTTCTCGCCCGACCTCTCCTGCACGGATCCCGCGATCCCGACCGCCGGCGAGCCGTTCAAGAACTTCGCCTACCTGAGCTCCCCGGATTCGCTGCCCGGCCTGACGCTCGACCGCACCCGCGAGGGCTACGTCGAAGTGTTCGAAATGGGTTCGCTCTCCGGCACGGCTGCCGCGAACATCACGCACCCGGCCGCTGGTGGCGCGCCGCCGAACTGCGCGGGCATGCGCTCGCCTGACGGCGTGACGGCCCCGGCCCCGCTGCTCATCACCGGCAACCTGCTCACCCCGACGGGTGGCCTGTATGGCCAGGGCACGCTGATCAACGTCGCCAGCGGCGCTGACGCCGGCTACGTCGCCGACGCGCTCGACTCCTACGCCATCGGCCCGTACTACGCCGGCGTCGGTTCGAACCTGCCGACCCTCGGCGGCGTCCACGTCATCCCGAACAGCCTCCGTGTCATCCCGAACATCGCGGTCGTCCCGGCGGTTCAGGTTGCGGCGGCTTCCGGCTGGGTTGGCCCGGTTTCGGGCACGACCGCTGGTGCGCGCGCTGTCGCCTCGGTGTACATGCACTCCGCCGTGATGAACGACTACATCCTCGACACCGGCACGCTGTCCAACAGCGACTGGGTCGTGACGATGCCCATCAAGCGTGAATTCGTGAACGCCGGTACCGCGGCGGCTCCGTTCACCGCCGTGATGACGTCGACCGGTGCGTGCGAACCGGCGCTGTTCAACATCTTCAACCGCGACGAAGTCAGCATCATCCCGCCGTCGGTCGGCTTCTCGCCGAACCTCGGTGCCGGCACCCCCGGCTCGGGCAACCTGTGCTGGGAGTCGACGATCGTGAGCTGGAGAAACGGCCTGGCGCATACCCCGGCCTCCGGCGCCACGCAGTCCGGCGTCCTGGCGTCGCGCAACACGCTCTTCGTTCTGGTTCCGAACAGCTTCCAGAACGGCTGGGCGAGCGCGACCTTCACGGGCGCGGCCGCGACGGGCATCGGCCTGGTGTCGGCCGCCACGGCGACCCTGGACCAGCTCCTGGTTGCTGGCGCCGCCGCGGTCCGCACGTTCGTCGGCCTGCCGACCACCGGCTTCATGGTGCGTACGCTGGTCAACAACGCGGTGGATTGCACTCGCGGTGGCACGCTCGTGACCGGCGGTTGCCAAGGCAACTACGGCAGCCTGTTCCGTCACGCGTACCGCAGCGCCCTGCGTTAATAACAGCAGCATTGCCCTGATCCATGGGGCGATTCAAGAACAGGCGGGCGAAAGCCCGCCTGTTTTTTTCTGGAGCTTCGAGCGTTGCAATTGCAATCTGTGCCCCGATCCAGGGGTGTTTTCGGTAAACGAATAACGTATAATCCGCGTACTGGCGCCGCCGCCAATTTCCTTGAGATTCAAGGAACACAAGGGAGATTTGAATGAAAAGTGTGAAGTATTACGCGGTAGCCGCGGCGCTGGTTTCGTCGCTGCTTTCTCCAGCCGCCCATTCGCAGGGGCAGGCCTCCTTCAACAAGGCAGGTGCGGGCAGCCAGGCGACCTGCACGTACAGCGGCCTCACGATCATCAACGGCAACCTCGACGTCACCTGCTCGACGGATGTCGTTTACACCGGCACGAGCGGCGGCGGGGGCACTGGTACCGGCCCCTACGCTTTGACCGTCACGGTGTCTCCCTCCGGTGCCGGAACCGTGGGCGGCGCGTTGTGCGCGACCGGCTCGACGGGCAGCTGCAACGGCAGCGTTCCCGCCAGCTCGCCGACGAGCGTCACCGCGACGGCGGCGACCGGCTACACCTTCCAGAATTGGTCGGGCGGCCCCTGCGCCGGCTCGACGAACGCGGTCTGCTCCTGGACCATGACGGGCGCGATCACGATGGCCGCGAACTTCCAGTCGACCAGCTCGGGTGGCGGTGGCGGCGGTACGGTTCCGGCAGGTTGCTCGGGCCTTACCCCGACCTCGAACTACGAGCTCAAGGCGACCCTCGGCCCGTCGAACCAGAGCACGCGCCACACCGGCGTGCAGGGCACGATCTACGCCTTCCCGCTGCCTACGACACGTGGCCTGTTCGCGACGAGCACGACGGTCTACACGCCGGGCTCCCTGGCGGTTGAAGTCGCGATCTCCCAGTGCCCGGGCGACATGAACTACTACAAGACCGCGCCCGCCATGGTTTCGCTCTGGGGTGTCGCGCAAACGCCCTGCGGCGGCGTGTTCGGCGCCGAATCGGGTGGGGTCAACTGGTCAACGGTCAATTCGCCGTACCAGGCGCTTTGCCTGACGTCGACGACGACCCCGCAGTGGTACATCAATCTCCGGTTCCTCAACGGTACCTGCCCGACCGGTACTTGCGAGATCTACTACACCTGGAGCCAGTGAGGCATCGGCAACATGAAAGCAGGTTCGGCGCTTCTCGCCGCCGTCATCGCATTCGCCACATCGACGGCCCTCGGCGCGGAGCGCCAACCTGACCTTCCCCTGGTGGTCAACGGCGAGGTGTCGTTGACCACCGTCGATTTCGAGGCGTACCTCCAGAAGGTTCCCGAGAATGTCCGCGAGGACTTCCGGAAGAACGTGAGCCGCGTGAGGCCCACGGTCGACGGTCTCTGGATCCAGCGCGTGATCGGGGCGAAGGCCCGCGCCGCAGGGCTCGCCGACGATCCGGTCGTCGCCGCACGGATCCAGCAGGCGACCGACCAGATTCTCGCCGAGGTCTACCTCGTCGAGCAGGACAAGAAGCTCAAGATCCCGGACCTCACGCCGCGCGCGCAGGAGATCTACAAGACGCGGCCCGACGACTTCAAGGTGCCCGCGCAGGTGCGCGTGCAGCACATCCTCGTCGCAACCAGCTGCCGGGGCCGCGAGGAGGCGCTTCAGCGCGCCAAGGAGATCCACGCCCGCGTCGCGAATGCCGACGAAGCGGGGTTCCTCGCCGAGGTGCAGAAGTCGAGCGACGACACCTCCAAGGACAGGAACAAGGGCGACCTCGGCATGGTGGCTCCGAAGGATCTCGAGGTGCCCTTCGCGGACGCCGTCGCGAAGATGAAGCCGGGCGACGTGAGCGCACCGGTCGAGACGAAGTACGGCTTCCACGTCATCCGTTTCGTGAGCCGCCAGCCCGAACGCGTGAAGCCGTTCTCCGAGGTCAGGGAACAGCTCATCGCCGGCGAGCGCCAGAGGCTCATCGAAGCGGAGCGCACGCGGCAGGTGAACCTCGTCCGCGACGACCCGAAGACCCAGCTCTTTCTCGAGAATGTCGATGCCTTGACGCGCTCGAGCCAGGCCGCCCTTTCCACCGACCCGAAGTCCCGTTGATCAAGATATTCGTCGGATACGATGCGCGCGAGGCCGTGGCCTTCAGCGTGTTGGCGCATTCGATCCACCAGCGATCGAGCGAGCCGGTCACGGTGACGCCGGTCCGCCTTTCACAGCTCGAGGGCGTCTATCGCCGGCAACGCGATCCGCTGCAGTCGACGGATTTTTCGTTCTCGCGTTTCCTGACGCCTTGGCTTTGCGATTATCGTGGTTGGGCGGTGTTCACCGATTGCGACATGCTGGTGCTGGACGACATCGCCGAGCTCTGGCGGCTGCGCGATGATCGTTACGCGGTCCAGGTGGTGAAGCACAACCATGTGCCGAAGGAAGACACGAAGTTCCTCGGCGCCACGCAGACCCGGTATGGCAAGAAGAACTGGTCGAGCGTGATGCTCATGAACTGCGAGCGCTGCACGGCCCTGACGCCCGAGTACGTGAACACGGCCTCCGGGCTCGAGCTGCACCAGTTCAAGTGGCTCGCCTCCGACGACCTCATCGGCGAGATTCCCTCGCGCTGGAACCACCTCGTCGGCTACGACGCGCCGCGCCGCGACGCCGCGCTGGTCCACTACACGATCGGCGGTCCGTACTTCGAGGAATACCGCAACTGCGAATACGCGGCCGAGTGGTTCGCCGAGCGCGACGCCATGCTGAAGGCCGAGCAGCGCACGAAGGCCGCCGCCTAGTCCCGCGCGCATGGGTTCGAGCGACCTCGAGCTCGGCCTGCGCTTTTTCCGTGCCGGGCAATTGTCGGAAGCCGCCGCGGCCTGTTCGCGGCACCTTTCCTCGCGTCCCGAAGATCCCACCGCGCTCCACCTGCTCGGCCGTGTCCTGCTGAAGGGCGGACGGTTGCGCGAAGCCGCCGCGACGCTCGAACGCGCCGCGCAGGCGGCGCCCGCCGATGCGCAGGTGCTCCTCGCCCTCGGCTCCGCGCGACGCGGCGCGGGGGACGCGGAAGGTGCCCGCGTCGCTTTCGAACGAGCAACGCAACTCTCCCCCAGCCTCGGGCCCGCCTGGTTCAACCTGGGGCTCGCGCTTCGCGACGGGGGGCGGACCCGGGAGGCGGTGCTCGCGTTCCGCCAGGCCGCTCGCATCGACGCCGACGATCACGACGCCGTCCAGAACGTCGTCACCACCCTCGAAGGCGCGGTGCTTCGCGGCGAGCAGCCATTCACGCCGGCGCCACCCGCGATACTTCCGGGGAAGGGCGTGCCCGTCTCCATCGTCGTGTGCAGCATCGAAGCCGAGCGGCTCCGCCGCTTCCGCGAGCGCATGGCGCCGCATCTCGAGGGGCGTGAGCACGAGGTCATCGTCATCGACGACGCGCGCTCCCTCTGTGAAGGCTACCGTCGCGGGTGGGAGCGGACGAGGCATCCCATCGTCGTGTTCTCGCATGACGATTTCCATATCTTCTCGGATCGGCCGTTCGACGCGATCGAGGCAGCGCTCGCGAAGGCGGACATCGTGGGCCTCGCGGGGAGCACGCTCGCCGCGGGGCCGTGGGCCCTGTGGGCAGGACACCCGCACATCCACGGATGGATCACGCATCCGGCACCCGATGGCGACGGTCTCGAGACCGCGGTCATCAGCCTCTCGAGCGGGATCGTGGGCGGCATGCAGACACTGGATGGCGTCTTCCTCGCGATGCACCGCGAGATCGCCGGGCGCGTCGGGTTCGACGAGGAGACGTTCGACGGCTTCCATTTCTACGACCTCGATTTCACGGTGCGTGCCGCCCGTGCGGGACTGCGGCTCGCGGTGACCACGGACATCGTGGGCATCCACGAGAGCCTCGGCAGGTTCGACGCGGTCTACGATCGCTACGCGGAGCGCTTCCGGGCGAAGTACCCCGACTTGGCGACGCGGCCCCGCGGCTTCACCCAGTGGTATGGCGCGCGGTTCCAGGCCCCCGGGCAGGTCCTCGCTTTCTGCGAGCAGCTGCGCGCGTTGGCCGCGATCACATCGCCGCTCGACGATGCGCGCCTCCATCACCAGCGCGGAGAGCTTTCCCAGGCGATCGCGGGGTACGCGAGCGTCCTGGAGGAAGATCCGGCCCGGCCCGATGTGTGGCACCAGAAGGGCCTTGCCGAGCAGCAGGCGGGGAGGCTCGACGACGCGCTGGCGAGTGTCGCGCAGGCGATCGAAACGGGCGGCGAGCGGCCGCCCTTCCTGATGCTGCAGGGACAGCTCCTGCACGATCGCGGCGAGCTCTCGCAGGCGCAGGCGCGCTTCGCCCGCCTCGTGGCCGCACGCCCGGATTGGGCGCCCGCGCACATCGCGCTCGGGAGCGTTCACATGGACCTCGGCGCATTCGACGCGGCTGCCCAGGCGTTTCGCGCCGCCGTCGAGACCGATCCGAAGCACGCCCGAGCGTGGCAGAACCTGGGCGTCGCGCTGCAGTCGCTCGCCCGCTTCGACGAGGCGGGGGAAGCGTTCGAGCGCGCCGTTGCGATTGATCCGGGCTACGCGCTCGCGCATCTCAACCTCGCACGCGTGAACGATTCGCGCGACGCCGCGAAGGCATTCAAGCATGCGGAGACCGCGGCGCGGCTGGACCCGCGCCTCGTCGATGCGTGGCTGCTTGCCGCGGACATTCACCGGCGCCGCTTCGAGTTCGACCAATCGTTCCAGGTCCTCGATGCGTGCCTCGCCCGAATGCCGGGCGACGTTCGCGCCATGATTGCGAGGGCGGAGCTCCTCGCCGAGCTCGGCCGCGTCGAGGAAGGGCGTGCGGAGTTCGCGGCGATCGCGTTGCGCGCGCCGGCGAGCCTCAAGGCGGCGCTCGGCGCTCATTTGCTGCTTCCTCGCGTGTACGAGAGCGCCGAACACCTCGATCGCTCGCGCGTCGAATACTCCGCGGGACTCGAAGCGCTGCACGCGCGAGCGGGCGATTTCCGCCATGCGCGCCCCGAAGCCGCCTTGTCGGACGCACGTTGGGTCAATTTCTATCTTGCGTACCAGGGCGGAAACGACCGGCCGCTCCAGGAGCGCTATGGCGCCCTCGTGCGCCGCGTGCTCGAGCCGCAACTCGGGGCGTACTTCGCGCGACGCCCACGTCGTCCACGCAGCGATCGGATTCGCGTGGGGTTCGCGAGCCATTTCTTCTTCAACTGCGTCGTCGGCCGCTACTTCGCGTCGTGGATCACGCATCTCGACCGGCGGCGCTTCGATTCCTTCGTTTACTACACCAACGAGTGGATCGCCGAGGACACCAGGAAGATCGCCGCGGCGTCGGGCACCTTCCGACATCTCGCGGGACGGGCGCTTACGGCGATTGCCGACCAGGTCATCGCGGACGACCTGGACATCCTCGTCTATCCGGAGCTCGGGATGCATCCCGACACGTTCGCCCTCGCGCAGCTGCGCCTCGCGCCGGTTCAATGCGCGGGCTGGGGTCACCCGGTGACGACGGGAATTCCGGAGATCGACTGGTTCATCTCGTGCGAGGGGATGGAGCCCGAGGGTGGCGAAGCCCACTACCGCGAGCGCCTGGCGCTCCTGCCGGGCCTGGGCACGCGCTACGAGGTGCCGCGGCCGGATGCGCAGGGCGCCCGCGCCGATTTCGGGATTCCGGATGATGCGACCGCCTACTTCGTCCCGCAATCGCTCTTCAAGATCCATCCCGGCAACGACGCGCTGGTGGCCGAGGTGCTCGCGCGGGATCCGAACGGAATCGCGGTGCTCTTTCCCGCACGGCAGCCCCGTTTCAATGAAGTGTTTTCACGCCGGCTCGAGGCCGCGTTCGCTGCGCGCGGCGTCGACTTCGCGAGCCGCACGCGCTTCCTCAAGTTCGTTCCGCACGGCACGTACCTGCGCATCAATGAGCTGTGCGACGTGATGCTCGACACGCTCCACTGGTCCGGCGGCAACACCTCGCTCGATGCGCTCGCGACGGGACTGCCCATGGTGACGCTCCCCGGCGCATTCATGCGCGGGCGACAGAGCGCGGCGATGCTGCGCGATCTCGGCCTGGACGAGCTCATCGCAGCGGACGCCGGGGACTACGTCGCGAAGGCCGTCGCCATTGGCCGCGATCGCGAGCGGCGCAAGGCACTCTCGCAGCGCATCGTGGAAGCGCGCCCCCGGCTCTTCGAGCGCGAGGAGCCCGTGCGGGCGTTCGAGGAGTTCCTCGCCCGCGCCGTGGGCGAGGCGAGCTGATGGCCGAGCTCGACGAAGCCCGTACGCGCCTGCGCTCCGGAGATCTCGCGGGCGCCGAGAGGATCCTTCGCGCGATCGTCTCCGCGGCTCCGAATTCCGTCGATGCGCTCGAGCTCCTCGGCGCTTCCCTCGGCGCGCAGGGTCGCCACGGCGAGGCGATCCCGTGGCTCGACGAGGCGCTGCGCCAACGGCCGAACGGTCTCAACGCGCTGCACAACCGCGCGCTCGCACTCCTCGCCGTGGGCCGTGCCGCGCAGGCGCGAAACGACCTCGAGCGCATCGTCGGGGCCAAGCCCGACTTCGCGCCGGCGTGGACCGCGCTCGCGCGCGCCCATGCGATGCTCGGGGATCCGATCGGCGCGGAGCGCGCATTCCGCAAGCCCGTGGAGCTCAATCCCGCGTCCGCCGAAGCGCTCTACAACCTCGCTTTCTTCCATGCGGCGACGGAGCGCGTCGACGAGGCGATCGCCGGCTATCGCAAGGTCCTCGCCATCAATCCGCGGCTTGCGACGGCGCACAACAATCTCGCCAACGCGCTGAAGGCGAAGGGCCAGGGCGCCGAGGCGATCCGGCATTACGCCGAGGCCGCGCACCTCGCGCCGAACATGATCGAGGCGGTTTCGAACTACGGGGCTGCGCTGCACGAGGTCGGTCGCGACCGCGAGGCGGTGCCGGTCCTCGAGCGGGCGCATGCGCTCGACCCGCAGTCGCCCTCCGTGCTTTCCAACCTGGGGGTTGCGTACTACCACGTGAATCGCCACGCCGACGCGGAGAGCTGCCAGCGCCGCGCGCTCGCCCTCGATCCCGGCATGCACGAAGCGCGGATCAACCTGGGCAACGCGCTCGGTGCGCAGGGGCGCGAGCGCGAGGCGCTCGCGTGCTATCGCGAAGTGGTCGAGCAGGATCCCGGCAATGCCGATGCCCAGAGCAACTTCGGCTTCGCGCTGCAGGAGGCTGGAGACGTCGCCGGCGCCATGGAGGCGTACGAGAAGGCGCTCGCCGTGCGTCCCGATCATCCCGACGCGCTGAACAACCTCGGCTTCGTGCTGCAGGAGGAAGGCCGGCGCCGCGATGCGATCGCGTACTACCGCCGGGCGCTCGCGGTGAACCCGGCGTTCGCGCGCGCCGAGTACAACCTCGGCCTGTCCCTTCTCTGCGAACGTGACTTCGTCCCGGGCTGGCGCCATTCGGAGTCGCGCTTCCGCGTCGTCCCGCCCGTCGCGGTCCAGCGTTCGTTCGACATTCCGCGCTTCACGGCGTCCGATATCGGCCGGACCCGGAAGCTCGCGGTGTGGCTCGAGCAGGGCGTCGGCGACCAGATCCTCTACGCCACCCTGCTGCCGGAGCTGGAACGCCGCGGCGTCCCGTTCGCGGTCGAAATCGACGCGCGGCTGGTAGCGGCCGTCCGCCGGGCCCATCCTCAATGGGAGGTCACTGCGCCGCAGGAGTCGGCCGGGGCCTTCGCCGCCTGCGACCGTCAAATTCCCATCGGCTCGCTCGGGGCGATCCTGCGCTCGGACGTTGCCGGCTTCGATGCGCAGCCGCGCTCGCTCCTCGCGCCCGATCCGGCACGCGCGGCGGAGATCCGCGAGCGCCACCATGAGCCTGGGCGCCGGCTCATCGCGATCTCCTGGCGCAGCTTCCAGCCGCAGGGGCGAGGCCTCGTGCAGCGCCGCAAGTCCGCGACCCTCATGGACTTCATGGCCCTTTCGCGCCGCGACGACCTTTCCCTTCTCGACCTGCAATACGGCGACACGGCGGCGGAGCGGGAAGCCTTCGCAGCGGCCGGCGGCAGGACGCGGCGCGTCGAAGAGCTCGACCTCTTCAACGATATCGATGGTGTCCTCGCGGCCATCGAGGCGTGCGACCTCGTCATCACGACGAGCAATGTCACCGCGCACTTCGCCGGGGCGCTCGGCAAGGAGACGTGGCTGGTGTACCTGGCCGGGGTTCCGCCCTTCCACTACTGGTCCACCGACGCGAGCGGCCGTTGTCTGTGGTATCCGTCGCTTCGCATCGTGACCGGGGAGGACCTGCGCACCTGGCCCGAGCTCTTCGCGAGGTTGGGGCGCGACCTCGCCTAAAATGGCGCACGCATGAACGCGCCCTCCGACACGACCCTTCGCCCGCGCTGGAACTGGCTGCTCCTTTCCTTCGCGCGCCGCGAGGTCTTCAACCGCTACGCCGGAAGCGCCTCGGGGCTCGCCTGGACGCTGCTGCATCCGCTCGCGCAGCTCGCGATCTTCGCGTTCATCTTCAGCCAGCTATTCCGCGTCGCGGTGCCGCCCGAATACGCGAACGCGAGCTACACCACCTTCGTCGCGATCGCGCTCTGGCCGTGGATCATGTTCAACGAGGGCCTGCAGCGCGCGATGGGATCGGTCGGGGCGAATGCCGGGCTCATCCGCAAGGTGGCCTTCCCGCACCGGCTCCTCGTGTATGCCGCGGTGCTCGCGACCTTCGCGGTGCACGCGGTGGGCTTTGTCGCGGTGATCGTCGTGCTCAAGCTTCTCGGCGAGCCGGTCGCGCTTTCGCACGTGCCGCTGGCATTCGTCCTCCTCGTCCCGTACCTGCTCCTCGCTGCAGGCCTCGGCGCGGCCCTGGCGGCGTTCCAGACGATGCTCCGCGACGTCGAGCATGGCGTGCAGATCGTGCTCACCGTGATGCTCTATGCCTCGCCGGTCCTCTATCCGACGAGCCTCGTGCCGGCCGAATGGCGCTCGTGGTACCTGATGAATCCGATCGCGTGGCTCTCCGAGCGCATGCGCGAGGTGCTCATCACCGGCTCAGGTCTCGTGGCGGGCGACCTCGTCGTGGCCGCGGCATGTGCCGCCGTATTCGCCGCGGGCCTCTGGATCTTCAACCGCATCTCGCCGCACTTCGAGGATTTCCTGTGATTGCCGCGGGCCTGGAAGCAGGGACAGGCCAGGCGCTCGTTCGCCTCGCGGGCGTCGCGAAGGCGTATCCGAAGCTCTCGACCGGGGGCGACCGCCTGCGAACGCTCGCGGCGCTGCTCTTCCGCATGAGCGAGATCCCGCATTTCACGGCGCTCGACGACATCAACCTCGAGGTGTGGCGCGGGCAGTCGCTCGGCATCGTCGGGGAGAACGGCGCCGGCAAGTCCACGCTCCTCAAGATCATCGCCGGCGTGGTGCGCCCGACGCGCGGCACCGTGGACATCGGCGGGCGTGTCGGCGCGCTCCTCGAGCTCGGCAGCGGCTTTCATCCCGACTACACCGGTCGCGAGAACATCTACCTCTCGAGCGCGCTCATGGGCCTTTCGCGCCGGGAGACGAGGTCGAAGGTGGACGCGATCGTGGACTTCGCCGACATCGGCCAGCACATCGACGAGCCGATCAAGCACTACTCCTCTGGCATGACGGTGCGCCTGGGCTTTGCCGTCGCCACGGCGCTCACGCCCGACATCCTCATCACCGACGAGGTGCTCGCGGTCGGCGACGAGTCGTTCCAGAAGAAGTGCGTCGCATGGCTCGAGCAGTACCGGGCGAGCGGCGGCACGCTCCTTCTCGTGTCGCACAGCATGTTCCACGTGCAGACGCTCTGCCGCCAGGCGCTGTGGATTCACCATGGACGGGCGCGCATGTACGGCGACGCGTTCGACGTGTCCCGCGAATACCTCACGTATCACGAGGAAAAGCGCCAGAAGGAGCTCGCGGCGCCGCAGCCCTCGCCGCACGGGCCGAAGGTCGAGGCCGCCTGGATCGAGAACGCCGCCGGCGCGGAGTCCCTCGAGTTCGAGATGGGCGAGGACATCGTCGTCCAGGCGATCCTGCACGAGCCCGATGACCGGGCGCCGGTGATGATGCTCGGCATCGTGCGCGTGGATGGCACCCCGGTGTACGGAACGCACTCGAACGACACGGCGTTCCAGCCGCGTCGAATCGCGCCGAACCGCTACGCGTTCTGTTTCCGGCTGCGCGGGGCGGCGCTCATTCCGGGCAAGTACATGTTCGGCACGCACGCCCTCGACGCCGAGGGCCTGCGTCTCTTCCACTCGGTGAAGATCGAAGTCGTGGTCACCGGCAAGACGCGCGACTACGGCGTGGTCCGGCTCGGGCACGAATGGCTGCCGGGCCGCGAGGAAAGAAGCTAGACCACCTTCCAGCCGTGGCGCGAGAAGAAGCGCCCCGCCGATCGCGCGAACCAGAGAATGTGCTGCGCGCCCTTGCCGGCGGCATCGCCGCCGCGATGCACGATGCGCACCGCGGGTTCGTAGGCGAGCTGGCACTCGCGCGCGAGGCGCACGCTCAAGTCGTAGTCCTCGAAGTACATGAAGTAGCCGGGATCGAAGCCGCCGAGCTGCCGGAAGAGGGCGGTGCGGACGGCCATGAAGCAACCGCTCGCCAAGGGCACGCGCGCGACATACCGGTCGGCGATCGCGTCGCGCATCTCGTAGGCGTCGAGCGACCTGCGAAACAATCCATGCAGGAAGCGCGGCGCGAAACCTCGAAGGAAAAGGACCCAGAGGGAGGGATACCGCTTGCACAGGTACTGGCGCTCGCCGCCGGCACCGAAGACGGCAGGCGCGACGAGCCCGACTTCCGGGTGCGCCCCGAACGATCGAAGGGCCGCGCCGATCGCATCCTCCGCGACCTCGACGTCGGGATTCATGACAAGGTGGAAGTCGGAAGCGAGCTCGGGAATGACGAGGTTGTTCGCCTTGCCGTACCCGAGGTTGCCGTGTCCGCATTTCACGCGGGGAACGCCGAGCTCGGCGGGCCAGGCGGCCAGCGCGCGTGCGTCGAAGGAAAGCTCGTCGGTCGCGCCGTTGTCGATGAGGAAGAGGTCGATGTCGCCGGCAAGCCCGGCAGCGCGTGCCGCGAGTGCGCTTCGCGCGAGCGACGCGAGGCAGCGATGGAGCGTGTCCGCGTCGGTACGGTAGGCGACGATCGCAGCCGAGAGGCGGGCGGGCGTCAGAAGCTGAACCTGCGGACGCTCTTCGTTCCGGAAAGGCCGTTCGCGCTCCAGCTCCAGACGCCGTTGTTGGCGTCCGAGAGCGTGAGCGTGCCGGTGCCGACCTCGACAAGCGTCACCTGGTTCGGGTCGAAGAAGCCGTCGAACCTCGGGCCGCTCGCCTGGTACAGGGTGCCGCTGAACGTCGTGCTCGTGGTCCAGCGCGCATCGGGCATCACGAGCCAGGTGCGCTTGCCTTCGGTGCCGTAGGTGTACCAGGTCCCGAAGACGATGTTGGAGCCGGCGTGGTGGATGAGGTTGAGGCCCCAACCGGACTCGCTCGGGATCCACCAGAGGGACGACACGATCGCGATCTGCGTCACCGACGGCGTGGACGCCGAGAGGTACCCGCTGATGGCCGGATACACGAGGTCGAAGCGGCTGTAGAAGTCCGTGCCGTTCGGGTTGCTGCAGAGCGCCGTCCCGCCGCGCAGCGTCCCGCGCACGAGGTACTGCGAGCCGTTGAACGTGAGCAGGGCCGATCCGCTGCTGCCGCCCTCAGTGGTCCCCGAGGTCCAGCGGTTGGCGATATAGGAGCTCGGGGCGCTCGAGCCATCCCACGTGGTGAGGCCCTGCACCGATCCCTGCGAGATCTTCTTGAGGTCGCCTTCCGGATGGTGGATGCCGATATTCCCGGTGCCGACCGCGATCGGAGTCGTGTCCCATCCGGAGAAAAATGCGCCGGCGGGAGGCTGGTTGTTGAGCCGCAGGAAGAGCGCGTCGGACGCGTAGTTGTTGTAGAGGTAGGTCGCGCCGCCGGAGACCTGCTGCCAGTTGCTGGCCGGCGTTTGCGAATTGCACGCCGCGGCCTCGAAGAACCAGAGGGTCGTGAGCGA
>Ga0315912_10001509_pt1 | contig 28168 bp, 26 predicted proteins | sample VfabasoilMG_FD_204469 | JGI IMG/M metagenome (GOLD analysis project Ga0315912, IMG submission 204469) | Garden soil microbial communities collected in Santa Monica, California, United States - V. faba soil | ecosystem: Environmental > Terrestrial > Soil > Garden | place: USA: California...
TCGCACCTCCTGTAGTACGGTCGCCCGTGTCATGGTGGCCCTCCTTGAGGACCCACCCTAAACCGGACAGATCACGTGCTACATAAACCGGACAGATGATGTGCTATCTACACACAAAGAGCGACGCCTAGACACTCCACGAGTGTTTCTGTATAACGGAAGGCCCTGGAAGAATCCCAGAACGGCCTTTGCTGCCGCTTGCCGTCGGGCGGGGATTACGGGCCTTCGATTGCACGATCTCCGGCACTGTGCGGCGACGAACTTGAGACGGGCCGGGGTGGATACGATGACGGCTATGAAGATCATCGGACACAAGAGCGAACAAATGCACCGGCGGTATAATTCGATCAAGTCGGAAGACCTGCATGAAGCCGCCGCGAAGCTTCAGAGGTACAGGGCTAACACGGTAATAACACTTGCTTCTTCAGCGGCATCAGGGCAAGGTGTAAGTGGTTGTAATTCCAACGTCGGGGCGTAGCGCAGCCCGGTAGCGCGCCTGCTTTGGGAGCAGGATGTCGGAGGTTCAAATCCTCTCGCCCCGACCAATACGCACATCGTGTGGGCCGTCGCCTCTTTATCGCAGTATCAAATTGAGGCGCCGGATACACACTGCCGGTCTTTCCGCTCTTGGTACCAAACCTCGCTTGCTCGTCCGCCGGGTCGCTAGGCACAGACTGTCTCCAATGTCGCCCGCGGATAAATACTGCAAGGATCTTGCTATTTAAGGCGGGCTTGCTCGACTGCTGAAACAATTTTTCGCAGATCTTTGAGGAGTGCGAACAGGTGGAGGGGGTCAGTCGGCGACGGGAAGAAATCGAAGCGCTCGTAAAACTTTCTCGCCACATCATCTTTCGCATGAACCACCAAGGCGCGAATTCCTGCTATGTCAGCTGCTTGCAGAGTCCGGAGCATTGCGTCCTTCAATAGAGCAGCGCCGGCTCCTTGTTTTTGCCAGTGGAGATCGACGGCTAACCTGGCTAGGAGCATGACGGGAACGGCATGCTTGGCCATCCCTTTCTTCACTCGTTCCGGGGCCTGGTCTTGCTCTACCGAGCCCACAGCGAGCGTGTAGTAGCCGATCACGGCTTCCTCGGCCAATCCCACATAGGTCTGCGATCCGCCGCTGCGATGATTCTCAAGCGCGTGCTTCTGGAGGAAGCGATTGAGCGATTCCTGCCCACAGTCGAATACGTCGACGGCATGGTGCGGCAGAAGTTTTTCGATGCGCCTGGTCAACGTGTGTTGTGTTTGTCTTGAGCGTCCGGTGCAAGGGGTGTCTCAAAGAACCCTGGCTCTGTTAAGAGGCGCTGTATCCGAGGGAGGTGGCGGGGAGGAGCATCAAGCGCAGCGATGAACTCAGTCCACTTGGCCTTGCTCAAAGAGAATGTTCGCCGATCCGCCAATGCTTCATCGGCACGGGCCAGTGCGCTTTCAAGGACAAACGCGCTAACGGTACGATGAGAGGCAGCGGCAGCAGCTTCCAGCGTTCGCTTGGTTGCGGAGCTGACCCGAAGATCTAGTTTTTCAGTCCGTAGTGCGCGAGCCGGCATAGGACACCTCTTGTTTTGCGCTAAAGTAACGTATTGCCAAAATTGTGTCAAGACAATGTCATGACTGAAAAGGCATTCCCGGTATTGTCCGATGGACGCTGTGGGGCTTGACGCAAACCGGGTAACGCTTCAGACTACCCCCCCGAAGTTGCCAGTGCTGAGTAGATGAATTATTTTAGGCCATATCTTCAAAGCTCAGCACTCATCACTCAGCACTATGAGAATGCGCCCGTAGCTCAGTCGGATAGAGCATCAGCCTTCTAAGCTGAGGGTCGTTGGTTCGATTCCAACCGGGCGCACCACCTATTCAATGGGTTGCACAGGGTGCCCTGCCTCACTCCCTCCGCTGCTGACGGTTTTCCGGAGACACCTCACTTTGATCGCCTGTTGCACGTCATCGGGCGAGGGGCGATTATACTGAGATAGGCTTAAGGAGAGGTACGCGATGTCGACGGCTTCACAATCCAGTGCCGTGCTGGTGGCGATCCAGACCCCTCATATAACCGGGGAAGAATTGGAAAGTTCTCTTCAAGAGCTCACACGGCTTGTGAAGACCCTCGGGTACCATGTCGTCGGCCACGTCAGACAAAAACGCAGTTCCGATAAATTCGCGACAGTCCTGGGGAGGGGAAAACTCACCGAATTGGCGCTCTGGACCGGCGGTTCGGGAATAGCTGCGGCTTCGTTTGAACGACCGGCGCACAAAGCGGCCTGGAAGCGTGAGGCGGCGGCATCGGACGCAGCGGAGGAATCAGAGGAGGAAGAATCGGATGACACGATCGAGGCCGTACCTGATTCTCGCCAGCAGGCGCAGATCGTCATCGTGGACTGCGATCTGTCGCCGTCACAATTGAAAAATCTTGAACGCGCCGCCGGAGTGCCTGTACTCGATCGTACCGGTGTCATTATAGAGATTTTCAGCAGGCATGCGCGGACCAGAGCGGCCCGACTCCAGGTGGAGCTGGCGAGGCTCAATTATCTTGCGCCACGAGTGCGTGAAACCGGCGGCGGCAACGAGCGGCAAAGCGGGGGAATCGGAGGGAAAGGGGCGGGAGAGACAAGTCTGGAGCTGGATAAGCGCAGAATTCGCGATCGCATGAAAGCCCTACGGGCCGAATTGGCATCGATCGGGGACGAACATCATACGCGCCGCGCAAGGCGAGACAACGAATTGACCGTCGCGCTCGTCGGGTACACGAATGCCGGGAAATCCTCGCTCATGCGGGCCATGACGGGGAGCGAGGTGCTCGTGGCCGACAAGCTGTTCGCCACACTCGATACCACCATCCGGCCTCTGTATCCTGAAACACGGCCGAAGGTGCTCATGACCGATACGGTCGGTTTTATCAAGAAGTTGCCGCATGATTTGGTGGCGTCGTTTAAGTCTACGCTTGATGAAGCGGCCAGCGCCTCGCTGTTGCTGTTTGTCGTCGATGCCGCAGACCCGTCTTTTCGATCCCAGATCGAGGTTACGCGGAAGGTCTTAGCCGAAGTTGGAGCGTCGGGTGTTCCCAGTCTCTTGGTGATGAATAAACAAGACCGTCTCGAACCGGGGACGATCGCGGCACTGAAGGCGGAATATCCCGACGCCGTATTTCTTTCTACGCGGAGCAAAGAAGATGTGAAGGCGTTGCGTGAGCGCATCATGACGTACTTTGAGAGCGATATGCTCGACGAGGAATTCCTGATCCCCTTCACGGCTCAAGGGGTGATCGGGGAGATCAGAGCCCGGATGCGTATCCTGTCCGAAGAATATACCGCCGAGGGCCTCACGCTACGTGTGCGTTCGACCCCTGAGAACCTTGCCGTGATCAAAAAGAAGCTCATGCGATGAGGCGTGCATCTCCAGCGAACTAACGTTCTTCACTCCCGCCGCTGGTACAGTTCGACCATTCCGCTTTGTCAGGCATGACGCAAATGAATCTTGAAGATGACACGGCGGCTTTTTCCCCGATCCGGCTGTCCTGTTGCATCGCGCACGAGGTCTTGGCGCCCGCGTCCGTTCGCTGACGCCTTTTGCTGAAAACATTCGTAGGCCCAGGGGAGACGGGCACGAATAACTTCCAATCCTTTCACCAATACGGCAAACGACCGATCCTGGCTCAATCGCAGATTGCGGATATCGTCCCCTTGGTCGTCGGTATAGCCTTCGATCACAAAGGACTCCACCTCATGGCCCTGCGGACCGCAGATCATAGTGGCGTAGTAGGGGATCGTCTCGGTCAGGAATGCTTCAGCCGACGGCAACAGGGCGCTCTTGCCCAGTTCGAAATTCAGGATGGCCTCTGGAATAACGACGCGCATGACGTCGGGCTCGACCGCGCTCCGTTCAACCGTCAGGTGAGACGGTTGTCGCGGCGCTTCGCGCTCGGCCGTCGCAGGATTCGTGGAGCCCGTCGGCTTCGCGTTTCCATCTTCGACCCTGGTGATATAGGCCGCCAGTAAGAGAATAAAGATCACCGCCAGCGAGGTCATGAGATCGGCAATTCCACTGGCTAATGTGGACGGCCCATCGGACGTTTCTTGTCCAAAGGGCGAGTTCATTCCACTCCTGCCTTGTGGTGTGCCCCTCGGGTGAAACCGGGGATTCTCCATCTGCTGCCGGTCTTTCCCGTCCCGGAAGCCGATGTGTTTCCAACAACAAGATGGCCGTCATCAAGGCGGGTCATGAGTCGATCAAGCATCTTGCCCGTTTCCGCATGGGAGGGCGGTGCAGGATGGTGTTGTGTGTCGATGGAATGGGTGAGGTCTCGAATTGATTCCAGCAACGGGTCCAGCAATGGTTTGAGCGCTCGTCGTACTTCAATCCCGATATCGGCGGCCAGGTGCTCCGGCTTCAACTGGCTCTGTGTGTTGCCCAGCGTTGCGAGGGATTGGGAGATCGAGGTGAGCGCTGAAACAGTTGAGCCCAGACGATGGTGAACCGTCTCGACCAGCTGATGTGCGGAGTCGTTCTGCAAGGAGCTATTGATCGAGACGGGTGGGTGTTGTGACATAGAGTGGTTCCGGTCTTGCACCTTCCGGGGAAACATCGCATCGAGCAGCGATACCAGTCGGCGATGATGTTTGGCGAGCCGGTACCATAAGGATTTTTCCAGAAGCATAAAGCTGTTGGCGCATGCGAGTCCGACGACGGAGGTGACGAACTTTCCGGCGAGGCCGTTAATGAGCCCTTGAATTCCTTCGATCTGCGATCCGTTCGCATGCAGTTTGCTCAGCCCGATCAAAATGGCCAGAAACGTGAACATCAAACCCACGCCGGTCAGAAAAGAGGGCAGCTGCTGGTAGAAGCGGACGTTGAGACGGGTCGCGCAGAGCGAGGCAAACGAAAAATGCTCCGCGGCGGAGCGTTCGGTCGAGACGGTCGGCTCAATGAACCACGCGGGCTGCTCCACCGCAAACGTCTTGCGATAGGAGAGCCAGTCGTCCGCCACGGTCTGCTCGGTTCGCATGATACGGTCCAATTCCTGGAGATCGTCCAGATCGCGCCGGGCGCCCTGCGTCTGAGCGCGTTGCTGCTGCTTCTTGCTTGCATGAGCGAGCAGGATCCATTCCGGGGACGTGTGGTGGCGCGCGGCGGCGAGGCGGGCGACGGCCGGGTGGAGGCGGGCAATGACCTGCCGGATTTGCAACGTGCCGTGAATGAGAAAGGCGCTGTGCCATAGGCACAAAAGGAGAATTCCGCCGGCCCCGATCCAACTCAGCAGCGGACTCTGAAAGCCACCGATCAAGGCCATATCACGGCCCAGCAGATCCCAGCCCGCGCCCAACCAGCTCCAGTCGCTCATATTCAGCCCCTCAGTGGATACGTCACAAGAAGGAGAGTCGAGGTGCTCTAGCTCAACATCTGTGCCAACGAGTTTGGCTTGAATAGATGTAATAGATTGAAGCGGTTATGAGTTTTGGGACCGGCCCGTGAGGAAGGATTTGCCGACTGGGTGAGAGTTTCTGCCGGGTACCTGTCCTGTTCCACCCGGCAGCTCTACAGAAAGGGTGCACATCTGTTGAGAAGTATGCCCAGGCTCCTCTCGTGTGCGGAGAGGCCGACTGCCTGTAGACATTGAAAGGATGCGTCACCTATAGTTCTCTCCTCAATTTCAGTCTTCCAAGAGTGTGATCGCACATGCCTCGATTGATTCGTCCTCGCCTCCTCGCTGGTCTTGTGGTGGGACTGGTGGGTCTCTACGCACTGGTCGGATTTGTCCTGCTGCCGTATCTCATTAAAGAATACGGGGTCCCTGCCGCGTCAGAACAGCTTCAACGCCCTGTCGTCGTGCGTGAAGTTGCGTTCAATCCGTTCACGCTGGCTCTTCGCTTGAACGGCTTGGAGGTGCGTGAGCAGGACCAGACGCCGATCATCGGATTCGAAGAATTTGTCGTCAATCTGCGTGCGACAACACTGTTTTTCCAGACACTGGGATTCGATGAGATCCGGCTGGTCATGCCCTTCGTGGCGGCCAGGGTGAATCGTGAAGGGAAGCTGAACTTGCTGGGTTTGGTTCCTTCCTCGGATAAGGCGGCGGCGCCCGTTGAGACGACAACGGGCGAGCCCAAACGGATGATGCCGCTGGAAATCGAGTTATTCGAGATCAACAACGGCATTGTGGAATTCAGGGATGAGTCCAAAGCGAAGCCGATTTCGATGGACATCGTGCCCATTCATATCTCACTACGGAATTTCAGTACGACGCAAGGCAGCGATAACGCCTATGCGTTTACGGCTGAGGTGGGCAAGGGCGAGGCGTTGGCCTGGGAAGGGACGGTCTCGTTGGAGCCGCTGGAATCCGACGGGAAGGTGAGTTTGTCCGGAGTGAAACTCAAGACGCTCTATCAGGCCGTGCAGGACCGCTTTCAATTCGACATGCAGCAGGGTGAGCTTGCCTTGTCGGCGAGGTATCACTTCGATTTGCGGGGGCAGGCCCCTCGCGCCACGGTAAAAGACGGCAAGCTTGCCATTCGTGGTTTGGCCATCGGGGAACGGGGCTTGCCGGAGCCGCTCGTGAGCATCCCTGTGGCCGATGTAGAGGGAATCCAGTTCGATCTGGAGAAGCGTTCCATACGGGTTGAGAAGGTGCATACCGCGGATGCGCGATTCGATGTGTGGATGGATGCCGGCGGCATGGTCAATCTTCAACAGTTGTTCGCCCCTGCAGGGAGCAGCGGGGAGAAGGCGGCGGAACCTGTATCTGCGAACAAACAGACGGCGTCTGAGCCTTGGACCGTAGGCGTCGATGTGGTTGAGATTAAAAACTATCAAGCAAAGTTTGAGGATCGTACGCTGACGACGCCGGGGGTGCTGGAGGTGGATGCGCTGGACGTCACCGTAAAGGACGTGCGGATTCCGTTCACAAAACCGCTGCCCGTCGGCCTGTCCTTGACACTGAACCGGACCGGCCACGTGGATGTGCGAGGGCAGGTTACGGTCGAGCCGATGAAGGCCGACTTGGAGATAAAAATCACACAAATCGCCATCCATCCCTTTCAGCCCTACCTCGACCGATTTCTGGATGCCGATGTGAGAGAGGGCGCGATCGATCTCAACGGATCGGTCCAGTATGCCAAGGAACATCCCAAGGGCCCGCTGCTTCGCTTTCAAGGGAATCTCGCCGTCAATCAGCTCCTGGTCACCGATCGGAAAGAATTTGAGGATGTGGGTTCGTGGAAATCGCTGGCGTTTAATCGGGTAGCGCTGGATGTCGAGCCGACGACGGTACGGATCGGCGAAATTCTGTGGCAGGAACCGGTGGTCCAGGCCGTCATGGAATCGGACGGCTCATTGAATCTGTCGAAGCTGCTCGTGGCATCTCCGCCTGGTGACGCCCAGGGAGAACCGGCAAAGGATGCCAGCCGGAAATCGGCAACCAAATCTGCTCCGCCGACGATCATCGTCGATCAGGTCAGGCTGGTCAAGGCGGCGGCGATCTTTCGAGACCTGTCCGTGGAGCCGCCGATGAAAACCGGGGTGACGGACTTCGGCGGAACCATCAAGGGGCTCTCATCCAAGCAGATCAAAAAGGCGGATGTGGATCTGGCCGGCAGGATCGACCATGCGGCGCCGCTGAAAATTGTAGGAAAGATCAATCCACTGAGCGAGGACGCCTTTACCGATCTGGTCATCACGCTGCAAGGGATGGATGTGACCTCAGCCGGCGCCTATAGCGGAAAATATGCCGGGTACGGATTGTCGAAAGGCAAGCTCTCCCTCGACTTAAAATACAGGATCTCGCAGCAGGTACTTGAGGCGGAAAACCTGGTGTCGATCGATCAGCTGACGTTCGGGCAAAAGGTTGAAAGCCCGGATGCCACATCGTTGCCCGTTCCGCTGTTAGTGGCGCTGTTGCAAGATCGCAAGGGGTTGATCGAGGTCGATCTGCCCATTCGGGGCAATCTTGCCGATCCGGATTTCAAATACGGCAGGGTTGTAATTTCGACCTTGCTCAATCTGCTTGGAAAGGTGGTTGCCTCGCCGTTTTCATTATTGGGCAAACTTGTGCCGGGCGGGGGCAGCGGGGACGATCTGCAATTCATCGAATTTCAGCCCGGCAGCGCGCTCATGGCAGACGATGAAGTGAAGAAACTCGCATTGCTGGAACAGGCGCTCGATGAGCGGGCCGGCCTGCGGCTTGATATCAAGGGAACAACCGATGCTGTGGTCGATGGCGCGGCATTGCGCAGGCGCAAGTTGACGGATCGGCTGGTGACGAAGCTACGGCGTGAGCGTGGAAAGCCGGTGGGTCCGGAGGAGGTTTCTGCGGAGGAGGAGCAGCGGTTTGTAGCGGAACTATTCGCTGAGCTACAGGCCAAACAGGCCGGCGTGTCAGGGAAGACAGCTGAGCAGGCCGAGTCTACACCTCCGTCAGCCGAAGAGATGAAGGAGCGCGTGCTCGCCGAAATCCCTGTTGCCGATGCTGATCTGGAATTTCTAGCCATGGAACGCGGCGAAGCCGTTCGTACGCGTCTATTAGAAAGTGGGAAGTTGGGGAGCGGGCGGGTGTTTCTCCTGGAGGCTGGCGCTGCCGATCCAGGCCACGAGCGCGTGCGTACACAGATGGCGCTGGGAGCAGGGTCGTAGGGCACGGCGGGACGAGCGGGACTGGCGCGACGTGCGAGAAATGCGAGGCTTGCGGGAATGGCATCGTCTCAAGTCGCGCCTTTCGCGCCCATCCCGCCCGTCCTGCTTATTTCACCGCATACCGCATTCTGGTTCCATGCAGGAGGGAGAGTTCGATTTCCGGTGCAGTCAGCTCGGATGGGAACAGGCAGCCGGAGATCTTGCAGGCATTGATACTGGCGCCGTCCAAATTGGCTTTGCTCATGTCCACACCGCGCAGGTCGCTTTGCCGGAAGTAGCAATCGCGGAAATCGAGCCCGGCCGCATCCAATCCCCTGAGATCCAATCCCCGCAGGTCGCATCCCCGCAGGTCGCACTTGTCTCCGGCGGCCTTCTTGACGTTGAACTCTTTGATACAGCCTTCGCGGAGCATCAGGTACATAGGATCATTCGAAATACGGAGGGACGTTCTTGATGCGTCTGTCATATCAGATGCTCCCATTGAGGGGTTCTGGAGGCTCTATCGGTTTGGCGGGAAAGAATCTTGAGCGGGACGAGCGGGAAAAGCGAGACTTGCGGGACGAGCGAGATTAGCGCGACGCGGGAGACGCGCAAGACTGGCCGAAGTTTATCTGCCCCAGTCACGCCTCTCGCGCCCGTCCAGCCCGTCCCGCTCATTCCGGCCCTCTTGCACTCACCCTGGGCAGCACAGTATCGTAACGGCAAGCGACAGGGACGGTACAGCGATCCATCTTCTCGTAAAATAAAAATCATACGGAGGTCATCATGGCAATCAGACTGGGAGACGACGCGCCGAATTTTACGGCGGAGACCACGGAGGGGACGATCAATTTTCACGAATGGCTCGGTAACGGCTGGGGCATCCTGTTTTCCCATCCGAAAGACTTTACCCCTGTCTGCACGACGGAGTTGGGGACCGTAGCCAAAATTATGCCGGAGTTGAAGAAGCGGGGGGTCAAGGTTATCGCGGTCAGCGTCGATCCGCTCGACTCTCACCAGGGCTGGGTCAAGGATATCAATGAGACGCAACACACCACTATGAACTATCCGATCATAGCCGACCCGGATAAGAAGGTGGCCACCCTCTATGACATGATCCATCCGAACGCCATGGACAACATGACGGTGCGGTCGGTGTTCATCATCGGGCCCGATAAGAAGGTGAAGCTTACCCTGACCTATCCCGCTTCTTGTGGCAGGAATTTCGATGAGCTCCTGCGCGTCGTCGATTCGCTCCAACTGACGTCGAAGTTCAAGGTGGCGACACCGGCCAACTGGAAGGAGGGGGAGGACTGCATCATCACCCCGGCCGTCAATGACGCAGAGGCCAAGACGCTCTTCCCCAAGGGCTTTACGACCGTAAAGCCGTATCTGCGCTATACGCCTCAGCCGAATAAGTAAGAACCAGATACGTAGGAATTTGCGCGGTAGCAATCGCGGTAGCAATATGGGCGGGATTGGTCGATGACCGGTCCCGCCCGTTCTACGTATAAGCCCCCGCCGGTTTTGGCATGAACATTGATAGCGCGCCCCCGTTTCTTAGGAAGAGGCTGTGCCCGAAACAAAATACGAAAATTTTCTTGCTATCTCATTGTTCTTTGGGCATACTCCGCCCGACTTCGCTGTATTAGAAATAATTCATGATAACTATTCAGCTGATCGTTCAGTGTTTTGTAGGGTTCGAGAGGTTCGGGCACAAGGGGTCAGGCACGTGTTTCTATCACTTCATTTCACAAGGAGGCTGCCACAATGAAGGTAGAACTAAGTAGGTTGTGGAAGAAGGTTTTAGTTGCCGGCGCCGGAGTGGTGCTGGTGGCTGGGGCTGTGTCCACGCCGACCAGCGTCTATGCCGGAGGGACGATCAAGGCCGATGACGACAAGTGGATTTCCATCGGCATGGGTATTCGTTCCAGTTTCAATTCTCAGGAAGGCGCATCGCCGGCCGGGCACTATAGCAACGATTTCAAGGTGGACAACGCTCGTATCTACATCAACGGGTCGATTCATAAGTACGTGAAGTTCACCTTCAACACCGACTGTTTTAACTGCAACGTAGGTGGGACAGGAACGGGCGGCCAGTTTGGAGGAAACTCCAACATCGGTCTGCTCGATGCAATCGGTAAGTTCGAATTCGATGAGAAGTTCAACATCTGGTTCGGCCGCACTCTGATGCCAAGCGAGCGCGGTGAGTTGAACGGTCCCTTCTACCATGCGACCTTCGACGGGTTCCGGACCCCGTTCTTCCCGGCAGATCAGAGCACGAATTTCCCGAGTGGAGCAGGTGGGGCTGCCGGCGGACAGGGCGGTCTCTATGGCCGTGATAACGGCGTGGTCTTCTTCGGAAAGTTCCACCCATTCGGCACTCACCTGTTGTATGCCGCAGCGGTTTCGACCGGCGTGCGTGGCGGACCCAATGCAGGCGGCAGCTTGATGTACACGGGACGCTTGCAGTGGAACCTTCTCAACGATGAAGACAATCCTGGCTACTATACTTCCGGTACCTACTACGGAACGGCTGGTGACATTGTGGCAATCGCTGCGAACGTCCAACATCAGAAGGATGGTGCTGGTAATGGTTCGCTGAGTTCAGTGTCGGATTTTACCGGTTTGTCAGTGGATCTGTTGGTTGAAAAATTGCTCCCGAACAATATGGGCGTGTTCACGTTCAACGGAGAATTCAAGCGGTTCTTCGCCAACTATGGTGCTGGTGCATTTGCTACTTCTCCGAGTGGCTGCTTCTGCGTGTTTAACGGCGACTCCTGGACCGTGTATGGCTTATACCTGATTCCGCAACAGGTTGGTATCGGACGGTTCCAGCCCTATGTCCGGTTCACCAGCATCGATCCGAAGTACAGCGACTTGCGTCAGGAATGGGAATATGGTGTGAACTACGTCATCTCCGGCCACAATGCCCGTATCTCTGCCTATGGCCGATATGGCGATATCGACAGCAAGAGTTTTGTGAACTTTAACCCAACGGCATCCGGAAACAAGGTCGATTCGTTCCACGTGGCCTTGCAGATGCAGTACTAAGTCAGAGAGTGTGAGCTGACGTCTGTCAGCTTCAAGAGAGGCCGAATCCCCGCAACGGGATTCGGCCTCTCTGTTTTCAGGGGGACGTAAGGCGTGAGGCGTGAATGGTGAGGGGAAGAATGGCTGGTGATTGGAATTGGAAGAGAGGTATGGCTTAATGTGTGGGTCCTTTTGGTGAAATCTTCCAACCTGAAACTCGCAATCAGAAACTCGAAGCTCCTTGCCGAGCTACACAAGTAACAACCCAGCCGCGCGCGCTTTCTTCCACGAGGGAGTCTCGATAAAGGTGTTGAATGCCGGGACGCCGCCCGGGAATGAGGCTTGTGCGTCCCGCAGCAGGGGATAGGAATGTGGAGGGGTCGCATGCGGTGTGCCTTGCATGATCAAGTGGTCGAGCCACCGGGCTTGTTCGTTCTGAAGTGTGATGGTGCAGTCGCCGGATGGCCCTGATAGCACGAGGCGCGTCTTCTTTCCTGCCGATTCAAGCACTGGTTCTCCACCAAGCCAGACGATACGCCGTTCTACCTGCGGGTTATCCGCAATAAATCTGTTTTTCAGCAGGCTGGTGACCCACTGACGCGAGACTCGCGGTTTCGGCACGCGTTGTTCAAACCAGTCGCGGACATCCATGGTTAATCCGCGGTTTTCGAGAAAATTCAGCATCGACCGCCTGAGTCCTTCGCCGATCCATTGGGGCGTCTCACCGGTTCGATCCCGATGCCGGAGATCGTTTTCCGCAAATCCCTGAAACTCCGGACCCATGATACGCAGACCATGGGAGGCCGGATCGAGGCCGACCGGACTATGGGCTGTGGCGGTGAAACGGTGCCAAAAAGCCGATTGAATCAGATCCGCCGCGACCAATTGCCGCACGCGCTCCAGCGAGTCTACGGTTTCCTGAACGGTCTCGGAGGGGAATCCGTACATCAGATAGGCATGGACCAATATACCCGCGTCTCGAAATGCCGCGGCGACCAGCGCTGTCTGATCGACCGTTATGCCCTTCTTCATTTTTTCCAGCAGCCGGTCTGACGCCGCTTCGAGTCCGGCCGTCACCGCGATGCAGCCGGATGCAGCGAGCAGGCGGCAGAGGTCCGGCGAAAATGCCTCCTCAAAGCGGATATTGCCCCACCAGGAAATCTCGATCTTCCGTTCCAGCAAAGCCAATGCGAGCGATTTGAGCGCAGCGGGAGGCGCCGCTTCATCCACAAAATGAAATCCCCTGCGTCCTGTTTCAGCGATCAATTGCTCTATCTGCCCGATGAGCCGGTCGGTCGGCGTCATCTCGTAGCGGCCGATGTAATTAAGCCCCACGTCGCAAAAGGTGCATTGCTTCCAATAGCAGCCATGCGCCACGGTCAGTTTGTTCCAATGGCCTTCCGACCAGAGGCGATGCATCGGATTGATGCTGTCCAGGATCGTCAGGTAGTGGTCCAACTTCAGTCCGCGATAGGTCGGGCAGCCGATCTCGTTCATCGAGAAGTCGGAGGCTGACGGATCGTCGGCAAAACGCACGGTTCCCTTGTCCCGATAGAGGGTACGGCACAGGGCCTTGTGCCGCCGCGTGCCGGACAGATGTTCGACCAGAGAGAGCAGTGGTCTCTCGCCGTCATCGAGGGTAATGAAGTCGACATAGTCGAAGATGCGAGGATCGGCCACACGCCGCAATTCGGTATTGGCATAACCGCCGCCCAGTGCAATCGGTAGGTTCGGCTGCCGACGTTTGATGGCCTGGGCAATGCGGAACGCTCCGTACAGATTGCCGGGAAACGGCACGGAGAGGCAGATCAATGTCGGCTTGACCCTGTCGAGATGGGCCTGGAGGGCCTCCAACATAAACGCATCGGTGATGGTCGGCGCCGAGTCCAGCGCGTCGATCATACCGTCGAATGACGATGTGGATGTCGCCACCTGTTCGGCATAGCGGCTAAGAGAAAAATGCGGCGAGACCGTCGCTTGGACCAGGTCGGCGAGATCTTCGAGATACAGAGTCGCCCACTGTTTGGCCCTGTCCTCAAGCGGTACGGACTTTGCGAATTTCGTTCTGCCTCGAAACCGGGGGCCTTGAGGCAGCAGGCCTGGTTGTATCATCCGTGCGACGGCGCCGGGATTCTTGCCTTGAAGAAAGGAGACGACGGGTTCGATTTGAGCGAGATAGGCCTGCTCCATCGCAAGCATGGCGATCGCTTCAGGCGGCAAGTCGGCATCCTGTTTCCGTATTTCGGCAAAGACACGAGTCAATCCGGCCCGGCTGAAGAGCCGGAGCACCATTTCGATACCCAGATCGGCCTGCTCGGCGGCAATATTGCGGGATTGAAGGAACCCGGTGAGATAGGCAGTAGAAGGATAGGGCGTATTCAGCTGTGTCAGCGGAGGGATAAGGAGCAAGAGGCGCTGAGACTGCATGTTCGTTGACATAGCACAGGAGTGCGTGTCAACGCCAGATCGAGTGTTACGGTACCTGGGATTCCTTCAACAGTTCCATCGAGGAGTTGATGAAGTACCCTGTCCAGCGGGCGAGATTCAGATACTCCGATACCTCATGCGGCAGCTCATGTCTCGTGATGCTCCGCACAATGGAGCGGCTCTGGTCAAGGCTGAGATCGGTGATGTTGGGATTCTCGCGCTCAACGGTCGGATCATAGAGGATGATGAGCGGGCGCATGCGGGCCTGTAGGTTGATGCTCACGACCAGGCCGACAGATGTGTCGCTGAGCTCCACGACCGTTCCGGGCGGATAGACGCTGAGTACCTGTATGAGGGCGACGACGATTTCTTCGGGATACATCGTCTTGCTGTAGAGGTACAAGTGCGAGAGCGCCTCTGCCGGAGACTTGTTGTCCCTGATATTTGGGGCATTGATGAGGCTTTCATATTCTTCAACGACCATGAGGATTTTGGAGGACAAGGAAATACGATCACCCCGTAAGCCGTCGGGATACCCTGACCCATCAATCCGTTCATGGTGCTGCTTGATGATGTGGGCCACGGTATTGGGCAGCTCTGGGAACTGCGCGAGAATGTGGAGCCCTAACTCGACGTGTTGTTGAAATGCCTTTCGATCGTAGTCAGCCATGCGCAGGCCCCGCTTTTTTATCAGGTCAGGCGGGAGCAGCTGTTCACCGATGTCGTGCAGGAGGCCGGCGATTCCCAGTATCTTGACTTCTTCCTGGCTGAGATCGAACTGACGGCCTAGCAGCATGGCAAGTACTGCCACATTCATGGCATGCAGCACCGCTTTGTCGGTGACATCCTGTGCGCCGAGGAGACTCCCCATCGCGCTGACTGTGTCGTCAGCCATAATCAGCTCTGTCAGTCCATTGATCATGTCCTTTGCAACCGTGAGTCCCGTGTCAGATCCATTCTTGATGTCCGCAAGCGCGTCCGAGCCCTGTGCGAGTGTTTGCCTGTACACAATATCGGCCTGCTGAAGGCCTTCCTGGTATCGGGTGACTGTCGGCGGTATGAGTGTGGTCTCGGAAGGCGGTGCGATGAGGGAAGCGGTTTCATCCTGTGCGGTGTGAGCATGCCCATCCGCGCGCTGTTCCAGCGTATTAGGATCTGACAATACGACATCGACGAGTACTGAGCGGAGTTCCAAGCCTCGGATAATGGAGAGTTCCTGCTCCGTTGTAATTTTGAATCGTTTTTTGGCGAATGGATGTTTGAACCAGGAACAGTCCAAATCCACGAACATGCCGATCTTCAGTTGTGCAGGTTCTATGGAAAGAGTTTCAGCGGTGAATGGCCGCGATGCCTGCGTAGCCAATGGTTTCGGCACGAGTGCCCTCTAGTCCTTCAGGGTTTCATGGGTTAAGACCGGAGTTGAGACTTCTAGCAGGATGCTGAAAACGTCCGCCAGCGGCGTTCTCGCATCGCTCAGAGGCTCAACGTACCGAAGCGTACGCCTCGCCCCCTCGCTCGCTGCGGCCTTGCTGGACGGTCATTTTGAGCATCCTGGATGACACATTGATATCGTCTCAACCTTCGATGCCTATAATGACCCCCAGGGGTTAAGACGAGTTTTTTCGTAACCTGCTAGAGCTTGTATCGGTATGTCGGTTGGCGGACTTAAGTGATGAGTCGGTGACCAGGGGTAAGGCCACGTTCTTGAACGAGAATTGCAGAAGGAGCGGATACGGATCGTTACTTCTTAATGTCCAGGATTGCCCCCAACATGGCATCCGCCGTTTTGAGCGTTCTCAGGTTTGCTTCAAAGCCGCGTTGCGCCATAATTTGGCTCACAGCTTCCTCTCCTAGATCGACGTTCGAGAGCTCAACCTGTCTAGGTCCTTGTGCGGTATCTTTGAGCACGGCCGGCCCGGCGGAATTATCCTTCTGGACGACGGGGAGCACGCCTCCTGCGTCGGCTTCGACGAACTCGGTTCTGGATTTCTTAAATTCATCGGTGTTGACGTTCGCCACGTTATGGGCTGAGACTTCCATCTGTTTTGCATAGGCGGTCAGCCCTGATAAGGCGGTATGAATTGCAGAGACCATATCGTACCTCCATGTGTGACGGCTGCCTGCTCTGGCTTACTTCAAGAGTAGCAAAAGCCTTACCGTCGGCAGCGGGAAACGACAGGTAGAAACAGGCATCAGTGAACAGGGACGGAGACCGGACCGGCCGAATATTGGTGGCTTCTGACGGAAAATTTCGGTACAGTGCCGGCCTATGAGTCGTGGCCAGGGCTATCAACTCTACAGTGATTTTAACTGTCCATTTTGCTACGCGCTGCATGAACGATTGCACGATCTGAATGTGATCGAGCGTTGCGAATGGCGCGGGGTGCAGCATGCGCCGCATTTGCCTCGTCCCATGAAACCCTGGAGCGGGTCGTTGGGCGCGGAACTCCGGCATGAGGTGTCGGTCGTGCAGCGGTTGGCGCCGGAAGTCCCGATTGCATTGCCGCCTGGGAAGCCGAATACGTTGCCGGCTATCGTGCAGGCTGTCGAATTACTGCAGACGGATCATGCGCAAGGAATGGCGTTCGTTCGCGCAGTGTATCGCGCCTTCTGGCGAGATGGGCAGGATATTTCCGATCCGTCGGTCTTGGGCCGGCTGTCAGGCGTCACGCTTCCCGGCGATCAGGATGAGACGAGCCATAGGATTTCCCAAGAGTGGGAGGCGGCGTGGCACAGAACAGGCCAGGCCGGCGTTCCATTGATTGTCTCGCCGCAGAGCGATCTTCTTGTCGGCTGTGTGCCGCTGGAACGGGTTCGGCGATTCTTTGCCTGATTGGCTCGCCTATCTTGCAGCTCTATGCTGCGCTGCACGTATCTGAGTTGGACAACCCGGCTACCGCCCCATTCGATCTTTGAATGTCAGTTCTGCCACTGCCGACTTATCCAGCTCACCCTTGCCTGCCTGGATGAGGCGCTGATACTGACTGAGTGTGGCTTGAGCGACCGGGAGCGAGAGTCCGGTCCCCTTCGCTAAGTCAAGCGCGATCGCGGAGTCTTTTGCGGCGTGCGCAGCTGAAAAATAACACTCGTGCGCCCGGTGCTGCATGTCTTCTCCGTCGGTCTCCAGTACCCGGGACGCAGCACCTGTTTGGCTGAACACCTCCCGCAGCAGGGTCAGGTCGATTTCCAAGGCCTCGCCCAGCCCCAACCCTTCGGCCAACGCGGCGGTGTTGCTGTTCATTACCATGTTGACGAGGGCCTTTACTGCCGCGGCTTTTCCTGCGGGACCGATATAGCGGACGGTTGTGCCCATGGCGTCGAGGACCGGCCTGGCCCGGTCGAAGGCGTTCCGTGTGCCGCCGCACATGAGGTAGAGCGTGCCTTGACGCGCTTGGGTGATGCTGCCGGCCATACAGGCTTCTATGCTGGCTCCGCCGCGTACGGTAACCAGCTGTTCGATGTCACAATGAACGTTCGGTGAGAGCGTTGCGCAATTGATGAATATGCGGTCGTGCGCATGGGTGAGCAGCGAGGTTTCGTCTCGCTCGGCGAAGATTGCACGCATGGCCTGATCGTCCGACACGGCGGTGATGATGACGGAGGAGGTTTGGGCGACCGCTGCGGGGGTGTGAGCGCGTGTGATGTGGAGTTGTTCAGCCAGATCCGACGCTGCCGAGGAATGAAGATCAAAGATCGACGTCAGCTGAAAGCCCGTCTCGCTCAGGCGGCGCGCCATATTGGCACCCATGCGCCCCACGCCGATAAATCCGATACGAAACTGGTTTTGCATGCGGGATCACCCCCAGAGGTCGCACGGGTAAGGTGCCGTGTCGGGGAGATTGTACACAGATACGATGGCTGGCGCATCTGCCATGAAGATGGAATGAATTCAGCGCCACGTTACATGATGCGGCATACAGGAAAGGCACGATGGCATCGTGCCAGTGCGCAGGGAGGCCGTCTTATCCCATTGCAGCCCAGATCTTTTGTGCGTTTTCACCTGTAAAGGTGACATCGTCCTGCGCTGAAGAGCTGCGTTCAAAATAGAGCCGGAGCATGCCTGCGCCGAAATGAGCCTCCCGGACCAGATCGAGGTTGATCGCCATTTCACCGGGACGTTCTTCGTTCTTCACTTTGACAAACCGCATGATTCAGCCCTCCTTTGAACATGTCATGGCCCATATCAGTGCAAGGCCGGTCCACATCCCGTTCTCTGTGTTGTGCAATCTAAAATAGACAGCCTGCCGAATCCCGTCAACTGAAACGCAAGTTCTGTTTCGAGATCCGAGCCAGGCCGAATGCGGAGGCTTTCAACTCAACGCCGCCCATCGTACCAAACGGATAGGTGCTTCTTATCCGTCAAGGTTCGGCGCCGGTTGAGCAACATCCGCAGAATTTGTCCGGCGATTTCACGCGCGGAGTAGAGGGATATCTTACGTGGCGAGGTGTCGAGCGGGTGTGTCGTTAGAATAGTGAATTCCAGATTGCGCTGGCGCCCCCATTTTCGTATTCGTTTGCTGAGGTCGATTTCTTCCAGTGCGTAGAGTTCTTGGCTGAATCCGCCGACCTCCACAAAGGCATCCCGGCGGCAGACAAACAGGGCGCCGGCGGCCCAGTGAAGCAGGATTGACGTTTGTGTCCAGAATCGCAAGATTCCATATGCCCACCAGGGCAATCCCGGCATGGAGAGCGTGCTGCCGCAGCCCACATGGGTCTTGGACTTTATGACATGTAGGATGTCGCCCAGTAATTCAGGACTGAGCACACTATCGGCATCCAGAAACAGCAGCCAGTCACCGGTTGCCACAGCCGCTCCGGCGTTGCGCGCCCGGCCGATCTGATTGACCGGTTCAAACACCACCTGTGCCCCTGCTTGTTTGGCCAGGCAGGCGGTGCTGTCGGTGGAATTATTGTCGGCCACAATAAGTTCCCCTGTGACGCCGGAAGCGGAGTGCGCAGTCAGTGCGTCGGTTATGGATCGAAGACAGCGTTCTATCAGCTGTGCTTCATTGAATGCTGGAATGATGATGGAGAGACGCATGGTGCAATGGAGCCCGGTGATCCTTCCCAGTATAGCGTTTCTGACAGTTTCTTGATGATGCCATAGTTGCCATGGACAGGGCTATTGAGACAGGATATAGCATGGGCTATTCTCCAAGACATCACCAGGAGGGACTTCATGCCGAAACGAGTGCGGACCGGACTGACACGTAGCGATATCCTCGACCGGTACATCGAGCGGTTTAAGCAGATGCTGGTGAAGTTTCAGCCGTTTTTGTCTCGCAAACGCGGCGGTGTGTCGCTGGAGGACTTCGACGAGGCTGCAGAGGAATTGATCGGACAAGTGTTCGGTGCGGCGTCGAACGAGGCGGAGGCGTACGTGTATGCGAAGACCGGCGAGTCAGCCCTATTACCGGAAGAGGCGCAGGAGAGCGGGACGCACAATGTCGAGCGCGAAAGCCTTCACCAGCGCCGGCAGGTGCTTGAAAGTTGCCTGGCCGATCTGGAGATGCGCCGACGTGTGCAAGTGTCCCGGGAAGGTAAGCAAGGACTCAAGGCAATGGTCGAGCTCTATATGTCGCGGGACGTGCGAAGCATCCATCAAGCTGCGACAATCAAGGAGGCCGGTCGACTGCTGTTGAAATACAAGGTGGGCTCATTGATGGTGGACGATGGCTCCCGCTACATCGGGATCGTCACCGATTCCGATCTCAGCCGGAAAGCTGTGGCCAAAGGGCTGGACCCCAACAACACCACAGTCATGACCTGCATGAGCAAGGCGGTGACGACGATTGAGGAAGACGAGCCGGTCTCAGAAGCCATGGGCCTTATGAAGAAACTGGGTATCCGGCATCTCCCTGTCACCGCCGACGGCACCATCATCGGCGTGCTGTCCGTGGCGGACCTGCTTCGGGCGCTTACGGAATAGCTATTGGTTCAGGCGTATCCCGGGTGGGGGGTAGGATAAGCCCATCCGAAGAGGCGTCGAGACAGGCGACACAGGCAGCTGACTGCCTGTGTCGCCTGTCTTTTTGTGCGTTACCTCCCGGTTCTTCTAATGTCCGCCTCCGGGGCCTTCGACATGGGTAAATTCTGGAGCGTCTTCATAGGGATGTTCGACAGTACCAGTGGCTTTGAGCACTGTGCCGACGACCAACCCACCGACTATCGCAATGGCCAGAGAGATGCCGATGCCCGCAATTTGTGCGCCGGCAACGCCGGGAACAATAACGATCGCGCTGAGTCCGCCTAATAGTCCAGGCATCCCATGGAGATTGTGGACGCCGCAGGTGTCGACCAGCTTGATCTTGGATTCCAGCATGGGCTGAATAAACACATATCCGATAACCGAGAGGATGCCGGCGAGCACCCCGATCGTGAATGCGCCGGCCGGTCCCACAACGTTACAGGTCGAGCCAATGGAGACTCCGCCAGCCAGTGCGGCATTGGCCATATCCATCATTGACGTTTTCCCCTTATGTAGATACGTGCTCAGGAAATAGGTGGCGAGCGTGGCGCCGCTTAAGGACAAGAGGGTATTCACAATGGTTTGCGGCATTTCTTCAAACGGCACGATCGCAGTGGCAAAACTTGGCCAGAACAACCACAGCACCATCGAGCCGAGCATTGAGAAGCGGTCGGACGTCGGGTCGGATTCGATCGGCCGGCTGCGTTGCTGCGCGGTAGTCAGGACGAGGGACGCCGCAAGTCCGAAGTAGGCGCCGAATGCGTGAATGACGATCGAGCCAGCAGAATCCTGGAAGCCTTTGGTAAGCCCCGATCCATTGTCCAGAACCAGCCACTCGTTGAGCGCGTACAGAGGCACCAGCAAGAGTGTGAGCAGGGCGTACTGAAAGACACGCAACCGCCCAAGCACCGCGCCCATTGCGATCAAGGTCGTCGCGACGGAAAATTCAGCCAGCATCAGTGTTTCCACCGAATGTGGTTTCAGCGCATGGCCGACCATTCCATTGGCTCGTAAAAATATATAGAGGGGCAGACCGGTTGCGACCACCAGGTATGTGCCGGTGGTTGCGCCGAAGCCGTAGCGCCGGACGAATACCATCAAAAATCCGAATCCCACCACCAGCATGGCCAGGATGTGGATCGAGTAGTTATATTGTGCGACCAGGCGTGCTTCGTTGATGCCGCCCGTAGGTTCTGAAGCGCTCGCCCAACTGCTGAAGCATAAAACCAGCAGACTGACCACACCGAGTGCCTTTACACAGACGGCATGCTTCATGTCGATCCTCCTTATATAGGCTAGGCGCGGGTGGGGATGCTAAATGGACGCGAGTGTACTCCACTGTTTGTGAATATGAAATGGGCAATCAAATGGGAAATGAAAAAGTCAGAGAAAGGGACGAGGAATGAATCGATACCGATCCACAAACGCCGCGGCCGGCGTCCAATCGGGATCATGTGACGAAGGACCGTCAGGCATTACCTGGGTAATGCCTGGTGATCACTTTTGCGTCTGCGGTTCTGGCTTCCTACGCGGTTGCGCTCTTGGTCGTAGCCGACGGCGGCGTAGTATAGTGCACGATCGAAGAAGTGATCGAGCATCTGGAGCAACTCCAGCTTCCCGTTTAACTCCATAGCATTATCGGCAAGACCTTCACGATCGATAAAAGCACGCACATGCTCCTTGGTGGCGGTAATGGCCCAGAGGAAGTGGCTATAGCCGACGCCCTGTTGGACACGTGTTGCTCCCAGCTCAGTATAACGCCGGGCCAACTGGTCCTCGGTCTTGTGCAGCAGCCAGTCGCTCAGATTACGGTAGATCTCGCGGGTGCGGGCTTCAAGTTCGTCCGATGGGACTTTGCGCAAATCGCTACATTGGGGTGCGCTCCATACTTTCTCGCTAAGCTCGCGGGAAAGGTCTTCAGCGTGTTTCTCGATGAGCTGAATGAGTCGGACAGCCAATGCCGGCATGGGGTACCTCCATGTAGGGGTGAGCGGTGGCCGATTGTAGCTCTCCCCCCTGATAGAACGCAAGCCGATCGATCTTCATTCATTGGGAGAGCCGTCAGATCTCATTAGGGGAAGTTCCCGCTAGAATTGAGTATTTTCTGGAGTTATTGAGAGGTTATAAATGCAATTGAGGTGTCGGGAGTAACTGGCATGACAGGAGGTGGAATATGGCGTATCCAACCAATTCCGTCATGGCGCGGATTCTGTGGTGTCGAAGACAGAAAAGGCAGGCGAATGAGCGGCTTGATTTGGAAGAATGGGCTGCTGAAGAAGAGGGCCTCCGAGACGCGCTTCGCAATCAAGTTCACTCCCATCAATGTCGAGGAGGTCCGCCCGAGGTGTTTATACGGTATGCGATAGGGCTTCAGGATGGGCGTGTGTTGCTTCGCACCGGCGCCGTCGGAATCCAGTTCGGATTGCCCGGAAGATCGCATTGGCCCGCATGACGTGCGTTCCTCGTAAAGCGTATCACGTCCTTCGGCTCTGCTCAGGACGGTGCGCCTGTCGAACCGTATCTCGCAAGCGAGAATCAGGCGTGCTCTTTCCGTCCTGAGGTTCGCGCTTCACACACAACAAAATTCCATGTGATGTGTGATGTGGTAGTTGTCCGTGTTTTTGTGGCAGTGCGTGTTGCCACGCGCAGGGGTGCATTCACCAAGTCGATCGCCGGTTAATCGGGTGGTCTCGCTCGAAACGGGTCCTCACGCCCGTTTCTTATTCCTTTGTGGGGTGACGTTCCCCTCACACGGGGTATGGTCGTGATTGGGGTTGCTCCTGTAATCTTCTGAGAGGGAACCAGAATGTTGAATTGATTCGAAAAAAGTGGAGCGGAGCACTATGCTGAAACCCACTATGAACAGTCGAAAATCTTACGAACCCATTGATAACCGGTTCGCTGAACGTGTGGTTGTTACGTGCCGAGTACGTTATACCGGTGAAATCTCGACGCAGCCTCACCAGGGAGAAGGACTGACCAAGAATTTGTCCGTGTCTGGATGCAAAATCATCAGCGACAGTCCCGTGACGCGTGGGACATTGTTAACTCTCACGATCGCACTTCCCGACGAATTGCCACCGCTCGTTTTGAGTTCTGCACATGTTGTCTGGGTGTCTGGCTGTCAGTCATCCATTCGATTTATGCGTCTGAGCCAGGAGCACCGGAAGCGGATTCAGTCTTTCATTTGGAAGAGTATCTCTCGTGATTCCCTCAGTGATACACGGACTCGATTCCGGCTTGCATAGTCATTCCGGCAGTGCCTCTAGAACAGGACTGCCCCTCTCTGGAATATCTTCCTCTCCGTGAGTCACTCAGCAGCGCCCCGTCACAGTGTTGATCATCCGTCCTGCGTCTGTTTTGACTGACGATTCAGAGTATGCGCGGTATTGTCGAGACAAGTATGAGCAGTTTTCCCATGATAAGTCGTGATTTCTTTTCTGAACCGGAGACGCTTCCCATTACTGCGCACTGCCTTCCGGCACTGGTTCTCTCTGCATAGGCGCTGGTCGTTCCGCTGTCCACAACTTCAGATGCTATTCCTGCCATAGATCGGGTAGAGTAAACAGCGCATTCTTCGTTGTCTGATGATTTGGGAGGGATCATGGCAGTATTTCGACGTCCGGAACTGGAAAAGGATAATCCCATCGCTCCGCAGATGTACGTGGGGCCTCGGAGGAGGCATGCGCTGAAGAGAGCGGCTGCAACGCTGCAGGGTGTTCGGCAGGAGAGTGTGACTGAGGTGATGCAAAGGTTGACGGCGGCGGCGGAGCGGTTTGTGGCGACTGTGCCGCCGGCCAGACACGCGACTCAGGAACGAAAGGCGTTGCTGGAGGCAATCGCGCTGGCGCACGAGAGCTTGGCCGAAGCATCACGCGAGGAGTCTTGAGCGTCAGAACAACGCTATACTCAAGATTGAAAAGTTGAAACCCAGCAGGGTTCGTGTTATCCGCCGTCGTCTGTAAACTGTTGTCTCAGAGCGTACGCGCACTATAAAGCACCATGCAGTACATCCATCTCGGCCGTTCGGGCGTGAAGGTCAGCCGGCTTTGTCTCGGCACGATGAACTTCGGGCCGGAGACAAGCGAGGCTGACAGTTTTACGATCATGGACCGCGCGCTGGATCTCGGCATCAATTTTTTCGACACGGCGGATGTCTATGGCTGGAAGGTGGGGGAAGGGTGGACGGAACAAATCGTCGGGCGTTGGCTCCATCAAGGCGGGCGGCGTGAGAGAATTGTCCTGGCGACGAAAGTCTTCGGTCGCATGGGTAACTGGCCGAATCAGTCGCGGCTCTCGGCCTTGCACATTAGGCGAGCCTGTGAGGAGAGTTTACGGCGGTTGGGCACCGACTACATCGATCTCTATCAGATGCATCATATTGACCGGGAGTCACCGTGGGAGGAGATCTGGCAGGCGATGGAGCAGCTGGTCCGCGAGGGGAAAATTCTCTATGTCGGCAGCAGTAATTTCGCGGGGTGGCATCTGGCCCAGGCGCAAGAGCTGGCCAGGAACCGCCATTTTCTGGGGCTGATCTCCGAGCAGAGCCTCTATAATCTGGTCGAGCGGACGATTGAGCTGGAGGTGATTCCGGCCTGCACCGCGTATGGCATCGGCGTGATACCCTGGAGTCCGCTGGCGCGCGGTTTGCTGGCAGGAGCGCTGAAGCCGGTGACGGTTGGACGGCGGGCGGATGAGGATTTGAAGAAGGAAATAGAAAAGTATCGCCCAAAGCTCGAAGCGTATGAGACGTTCTGTCAGAGCATGGGCGAGCAACCTGCCGATGTGGCACTCGCATGGCTGCTTCATCAGCCGGCGGTGACGTCGCCCATCATTGGACCGCGTACGATAGATCAGTTGAATGGCGCCATGCGGGCCTTAGCGCTGACATTGAGCGCCGACCAGCTGAAGCGATTAGACGAGATCTTTCCGGGGCCGGGCGGGACAGCGCCGGAAGCCTATGCCTGGTAGGACCTGAGGCGCATTTCCTCGAAAGAGTCGATGGCGTATGGCATGAAATCCGAGAATGAATCGAAAGCAAACCCAGGCTCTGATCTGATTACGTGCCATATGCCATCAGTTCTACGCCCCGGTCCTCAGTCCTTCCTTCTTTTATTCCTTCTGCGCATCTATTAAGATAAGCCGGTCTGATCCCTTCTATTCCTTCGCATGAGGGGCTTCCGTTGAAAGCCAAAACCAGTTTCTCTTGCCAATCCTGCGGGCATCAATCGCTACGATGGCTCGGCCGTTGTCCTGACTGTGGCGGCTGGAACACGATGAAAGAAGAGCGGCAGGCTGCTACCGGGAAGGGCCGTCCCATGGCGATGAAGACGGCCTCAGCGCCGGCCACGCCGATCGGCGAGATCGAGGTTGTGGGTGAGGATCGCCGGCTGACCCGCATCGGTGAATTCGACCGGGTGCTGGGTGGCGGTGTGATCCCAGGCTCCGTGATCTTGATCGGCGGCGATCCCGGAATCGGCAAGACGACGTTGCTGCTTCAGGCGCTGCCTCGTTTGGCTTCACCCGCGCAACCTGTCCTCTATGTGTCCGGAGAAGAATCGCCTCGCCAGATCAAAATGCGGGGGCAACGGTTGGGCATCGACCATCCCAATCTGCTGATTCTTGCGGAGACCTCTCTCGAACAGATTTTGAAAGCCATCCAAGAGATTCAACCGGCGGCCGTGGTGGTGGATTCCATTCAAACGGTATACACGGAGCAGATCACGTCCGCGCCAGGCAGCATCAGCCAGGTGCAGGAAGTCGCCGGCCAGCTCATGTGGTTTGCCAAGCGCGCGGGAGTGCCGGTCTTCATCATCGGCCATGTGACGAAGGAAGGGGCGATTGCCGGGCCGCGATTGCTGGAGCATATCGTCGATACCGTGCTCTACTTTGAAGGAGACAAAGGGCACAGCTATCGCATTCTCCGCGCCGTGAAGAACCGCTTCGGTTCGACAAATGAAATCGGCGTGTTCGAAATGAAAGACGGGGGGCTGGAGGAAGTCAGCAATCCCTCGGAGCTGTTTTTAGCCGAGCGGCCGCAGCGCAGCACGGGTTCGGTCGTGGTATCGAGCCTCGAAGGTACCAGGCCGATTCTAGTCGAGCTGCAAGCGCTGGTGTCCTCGACGAGTTATGCCATGCCGAAACGAATGGCCAATGGGGTGGAGCTCAACCGGGTGTCGTTGTTGCTTGCAGTGATGGAGAAACGGCTGGGGCTGCATCTCTCCGGGCAGGATGTCTACGTGAACGTGGTTGGCGGTATGCATATCGATGAACCTGCGATCGACCTGGGGCTTGTTGCGGCGGTCACGTCGAGTCTGCGCGAGACGCCGATTGAACCGGGTCTCCTGATTCTCGGTGAAGTGGGACTCGGCGGGGAAGTGCGCGCGGTGAGTCAGGCGGAGTTGCGCATCCGGGAGGCGGCGAAGATGGGATTCAAGCGCTGTCTGCTGCCTGAGCGGAATCTTGCGAAGCTCGATCCGATCGACGGTATGGAGTTGGTCGGAATCCAGGATGTGCGAGAGGCGCTGGATGTGGTGTTGGCGTAAGGAAGGGAGGGATGGATGCGTCTCGGTGCTCGCGCAACGCGCGGTCTCGGAAGACCCTCGTTGGGGAAACGGCGCGTCTCGGCGCGTCGTGAGGTGGGTGGGTGAGATGTCGCGCGCAGTGGAGACGCATCCCTCCCTGCTTCCCTTTGGAGGGGATGGAGGGGATGGGAACAGGGTGAGAAGCACGCCTCGTTGCTCGCTGAATGCGCGCCCTCAGAAGGGCCATATTCAATGCGCGCAGGAGAGGCATGCCTCTCGCCCTGTTCAGAAGGGATGGGCGAAAGGTATCGGAATCGGGGTGATTCGATCCACTGTCGGGTTGTCTCTTGCGGCAGTACTACTGACTGGCATGGGCTGCGCATTGTTTCGATCTGCGCCGGAGGGGACGTTCAAGCGGGCGACGGCAGAGGAGTTAACGGTCTTGCTGCGGCAGCGGGAAGCTGCGATCCATTCGATGAAAGGGTTGTTCAGCGCCAAGGTGCGCGGCGGGTTCATTCCCATCGCATCCCGAGTCGAGGGCGCGGTGTATTATCGCCGGCCCAATGCATTGCGGCTTCGTGGATTTACCAGCATCGGAAGCGAATTGTTTGAGTTCGTTCAAGCGGATGATGTGTACAAGCTAAGACTGCCGACTATCGGACGGGTGTTGATGGGCCACCAATCGGAGATGGCCGAGATGGGGAAACTCGCGCGCCCATTTCAGTTGAGTGTCTGGGCTGTGGGCGGTGTGCTCGGCACCGGTACGATTGCGAAGGGAGAAACCGTGAAGCTGGCGGACGAGGGGGATCGCTATCGGCTGGATGTGTATGCGCCTGTGAACGGTTCAGCGGCGCAGCCTGTGCTGGCCCGCCGGTTATGGTTCGACCGGCGAACATTATTGGTCGTGCAGGAAGATCGTCTGACGGAGACCGGTGAAGTGGATGCCACGATTCAGTATGAGGATTTTCGACTGATCGGGGAGCCGGGGGACCGGCCGTTGCCGGCGAAGGCGTCGGCTCAGCTGCTCCGGCCGTTCAAAATTTCTCTCGAAGATGGTCGTGGACAGGGGAGTGTGCAAGTCACGTTTCATGAAATGCTGACCAACCAGGCGATCAAGACGGAAGACCTGGGGCAGGTTTCTTAATCACCCATGAAGATTTTGGCGATTGAAACAGCGACGGCGTGGCAGAGTATCGCAATTCTGGAGGACGACGTTGTCTTAGCGAGGCGGGATCAGGATGCCGGTAGTGCTCATGGCCTGTTGCTCCTACCCTCCATCGATCGCATGCTTGCGGAGGCAGGTCTACAGCTCAGCAGCCTCGATGGTCTGGCCTGTTCGATCGGTCCTGGTTCGTTTACAGGCATTCGAGTGGGAGTGGCAACGTGCTTGGGACTGCGGGCTGCGACCGGTCTTCCGCTTGCCTTGGTTCCGACGCTGGAGGCGATGGCCTGGGGCGTGAGATCGACGATGCTTCCCATCTGCCCTATCTTGACGAGCCGTAGAGGGGAACTGTATTGGGCGATCTTTCGCCGGCAGGTTGAAGGAGGACTGGATTGCATCTTGTCAGAACATGCCGGTCCGCCAGGCTTGTTGGCCAAGAGTCTTACCGAGCAC
>Ga0315912_10001510_pt1 | contig 28147 bp, 26 predicted proteins | sample VfabasoilMG_FD_204469 | JGI IMG/M metagenome (GOLD analysis project Ga0315912, IMG submission 204469) | Garden soil microbial communities collected in Santa Monica, California, United States - V. faba soil | ecosystem: Environmental > Terrestrial > Soil > Garden | place: USA: California...
TACCTGAATGCGAATCCCTCGGGTCTCGAGTTGGCGTATTCGCTGGACCAGGGCGAGTATCGCGGCGAAAAGACCACGGAACTTGTCGTCGCCGATGTGCGCATGCCGGGAGACGCCCGATGAGGTGGCAGAAGATCGCCCGCATTGTCCTCGCCGCGATCGGCTTGGCGGTGGCCTTTGCGATCTATCACTACACTCGATCGCGCCCCGCCCCCGCGGACCCGCCAAAGACCCTCGCGCAGCTTGATGCCAATGTCGTCATGGCGACTGACGGGTGCCAGAAGCTGGTCATTCGTCCTGGCAAATCCAACGCGAAGATCGAATGCGCCGCCAGCGAACTCTTGAGTGACGGCCGCATCCGGATGAAGCAGGTGGTGATTTCCGGGCTGAACGGTTCCGCATTCGTCATGCGGGGCGATCTGCTCGAATCAGCGGGCCAGACGTCGACGCAGGGTTTCCCGGCCCAGACTGTTCTGACCGGCCACACAAAGCTCACCACGGACGATGGTCTGGAACTGCTGTCAGATCAGGCGACGTATGACGACGTGCTGGGGCGGTTCGTCATGCCGGGCGCGGTGACGTTTACGCGGGGCCGTTTATCCGGAACGTCCATCGGTGCCACGTACGAGCGGGACGCCGACACGATCACGTTGCTCGACAAGGCTTCGGCGCGCGTCGCAGCCGATCCGTCTGGCAAGGGCACGGCAAACGCGACGGCGGCGCGGATGAGCCTCAAGCGCGGCCAGCACACGCTGCGCATGGAGGGCAACGCCCATGTCGTCGGCGACACGCAGACGATGACCGGAAACGACGCGACCTGGACGTTCACCGAAAACGAGCAGGCCGTGAAATACGTGGAACTCCGCGGCGCGGCGCGCGTGTTTCCGAATGTTCGTGGCAGCACAGATCAGGCGACGATGAACGGCGACAACATCACGATGACGTTTGCGCCGGATGGTCTGACGCTCCAGCATGCGACGCTCACGGGCGGCGCCGGGCTCGAGATGGCGGGATCGGCGCCGCGAACGATTCGCGCGTCGCTGATCGACTTTTTTCTCGGAGCTGACGGGCGCCTGGTCACGAAGCTGGACGCGAAGGACCAGGTGACAGTGACGCTCGCGGCCACGCCAACGGCGTCCGGCCGGACGATCACGGCGACCACGTTGGCGGCCACAGGCGATGACGCGAAGGGCCTGACGCGCGCGCAGTTCGACGGCAATCCGGTCTTTCGCCAGGATGCTGATGCGGTTCCGTCTCGCGGAGCGGCCTCTGGATCTACGCCCGGCAAAGGCCGTGAGGGCTCGGCAACCCGTCTTGTCCTGACGCTCGGCGGACAGATTGATGCGATTCAGTTCGCCGAGTTCCAGCAGAACGCAAGGTTCGACAACGGCGATATGCACGGCGAAGGCGACATCGCCAAGTACGACGAAGCGAATCAGCGGCTGTATTTGATGCCGAATGACCGCGATCCGCGGCGGACCTCGCTCGTCAGAACGGCCGACATGGAAGTCACCGCCTGGACGATTGACGTGCGGACAGAGTCGCAGGACCTGATCGCAAAGGGCGGCGTGACAACGCGGACATTTCAGAAGGCGTCCACGGCGCCGACTGCTTCCTTGTTCGGTGGGAAAGACCCGATCCTCGGAGCGGCTGAGTCGTTCGCTTACACCAAGAGTAGCGGCCGAGCGGTGTACACCGGAACGACCAAGACACGGGCAAGGCTGTGGCAGGGCGAGCCGAAGGTGGAGGCAGAGGAGATCGTGTACTTCGACGAGACGCAGAGCCTGACAGCCTCGCGCCAGGTTGATTCAATCTGGGAACTCGATCCGGGCGCGGGGGGCAAGCCTGGGACGCCAGTGAAGACATACAAGGTTCGCGCCGACACACTGGACTATGACGACGCCCGGCGGACAGCCGTGTACAAAGGCGGCACGGTTTACCTCAAGTCCTCCGACGGCGACGTCGAGGCCAGGAAGATGACGTTTCAGTTGGCCAAGGCTTCCCGCACGCTCGAGGAGATGCGGGCCGAACAGGACGTCTACGCCCAGTTGCCGGGTGGATACGAGGCCTCGGGCGAGGTCCTGGTGTTTCAGGCTGACCAGGATGTGTACAAGCTCTCCGGCATGCCCGGTCGAAATGCGCGACTGAAGAGGCCGGCCGACCGAACGGACAGCACCGCAACGACCTCAACTGGCGCGCCCCAATGCACGCTCAGTGAGAGCATGCAAATCAACTTGAACCGCCGGACCAACGGCGTGGAACAACCCACCAGCGGAGAGGCTCCCAAGCCCAATCAGCCGATTGGGTGCACTGAATCGATTCGGCGGTCCAAGTAATGGCGACCCTGCGGGCCGAAGGGCTGACCAAAGCCTTCAGCGGGCGTACGGTCGTCAAGGACGTCAACCTGTCGGTGGCGTCCGGCGAAGTCGTCGGACTCCTCGGACCGAACGGCGCAGGGAAGACGACGACGTTCGGCATGGTCGTCGGATTGACGGCTGCGGACGCCGGTCGCGTGCTCCTGGACGACGTAGACCTGACGCATGACCCGATGTACGTCCGGGCGCGCAAGGGTATCGGCTACCTGCCGCAGGAGGCCTCCATCTTCAGGGGGCTCACAGTCGAGCAGAATATTCTGGCGATTCTGGAAACGCTGCCGATTGACGCCGCCACGCGTGCGGCGCGCCTGGCGGAACTGCTCGCCGAGCTGAATCTGGCGCCGCTGGCGCGCTCGATGGCACATACGCTGTCGGGCGGCGAACGGCGCCGCGTCGAAATCACGCGCGCGCTGGTCAACCAGCCGAAGTTCATGCTGCTCGACGAGCCGTTCGCCGGCATCGATCCCATCGCCGTCGCCGACATTCAGAAGATTATTTTTCACCTGAAGGACCGCGGAATCGGCGTCCTGGTGACCGATCACAACGTGCGGGAAACGCTCCGCATCACCGATCGCGCGTATATCGTACACGATGGTGTGATTTTCCACAGCGGGACGCCGGCGAGCCTGGCGGCCGATGCCGAGGTCAAGAGAATATACCTCGGTCCAGATTTCCGGCTGGACTAAGATTGGAAGCGGTTTGACGCACTGAGACATGGGTATTCACCAGAAGCTCCACGCGCGCCTCGTCCAGAAGCTCATTCTGACGCCGTCGCTGCAGCAGGCCATCAAGCTGCTGCCGATGACGACGCTGGAACTGGCGGAGCTCTTGAATCAGGAGATGGTGGAGAATCCGCTGCTCGAAGAGCTGCCGACCGAGGAAGCCACGCCAGAGGCCGCCGCGACGACCGAGGCCGAAAAGAAACCCGAGAAGGATGAATCCTGGGACGACGCGGACTACGAATACTTCTTCGGCGAGTATCTGGACGAGGGCTACCGCCCGCGCCAGCCGCAGGAAGTGAAAGAACTCCCGCCGATCGAAAATACGCTGTCCGAGAAGAGTTCGCTCGCCGACCATTTGATGTGGCAGCTGAATCTGCAGACCAGCGATGCGTCGCTGCGTGAAATCGGCTCTACCATAGTCGGCAACATCGACGACGACGGGTATCTGGTGGCGTCGGTGGACGAAATCGCGAACCTGGGTTCATGGGACATCGCCGACGTCGAGCGCGCGCTCGACCACGTGCAGCACTTTGACCCGATCGGCGTCGCCGCGCGCGACCTGCAGGAGTGCCTGTTACTGCAGCTCCGCCACATGGGCCTGGCCGGAACGCCGGCCGAAACCCTCGTGCGCGACCATCTGCGGTCGCTGCAGAATTCGCGGATTCCGGAACTCGCCAAGCAGCTCGGCGTCGAGCCCGAAGAGATCAAGGCGCACATCGAATTCATCCGGCACCTGGATCCCAAACCCGGATCGCGCTACAGCCCGTCGGAATCGCAGTACGTCATTCCCGACGTCTACATCATCAAGACGGATGAAGGGTACAAGGCCGTCCTGAACGAGGACGGCCTGCCGCAGCTGCGGATCAGTCCTGTCTATCGCCGGCTGCTCGACAAAGGCGGCGAGGCGTCCGACGAGACCCGCGCGTACGTCAAAGACAAGTTCCGGTCGGCGCTCTGGCTGCTGAAGTCCGTGGACCAGCGCCAGAAGACCATCATCAAGGTGGCCACCAGCATCATCAATTTCCAGCACGCGTTTCTGGATCAGGGCATTGAGCACCTGCGGCCGCTCGTGCTCCGTGATGTGGCGAACGACATCGGCATGCACGAGTCGACCGTCTCGCGCGTCGTCAACAACAAATACATGCACACCCCTCAGGGCGTGTATGAGATGAAGTACTTCTTCCACAGCGGGATCAACAGTTCGTTCGGCGAGAGCGTGTCGTCCGTCACGATCAAGCAGCGCATCAAGAAGATCATCGAGGCCGAGGATGCGCGGCGCCCGCTCAGCGATTCGAAGATCATGAACATCCTGCAGAAGGAAGGCCTCGCGCTGGCGCGGCGGACCATCGCGAAATACCGCGAGGAACTTCGGATTCCCACGTCCAACCAGCGCAAGGTGCTGTACTAGTCGGGGTGCAGGGGTCCCCGACGATCAACCTAGAACCGGAGGCGTGACGTGGCGACGGGCGTGACGGTCGGCACCCTGCTCGGCGCCCGCGGGGTGTCGGGTGGCCTCAACGTGGATCTCCTCGCCGGCGCCGCCGGTCTCGAACGGCGCATCACGTTGCCCTACATCCAGAAAACCGGGTTAGCGCTGGCCGGGTACGACGAATACCTGAAGCCGGGCCGCGTCCTGATCTTCGGCGAGAGCGAGATCCGGTTTCTCGAACGCCTGGATGACGCCGCCAGGGCCCATAACCTGCGGCGGCTGTTCGGCCGCGATTTCCCGTGCATCCTCATCACGCAGGGGCTCGACGGCCCCGTGGAGTTGCTGGCGGAAGCCGAACGGGCGGGCGTCCCGCTCTTGCGCACGGCCGTGGCCACACCCATCGCGATCGCCCGGCTCACGACCCTGCTCGAAGACCAGATGGCGCCCCGTGAAATCCGGCACGGCGTGCTGCTCGATATCGTGGGACTCGGCGTCCTCGTCACGGGTGAGAGCGGCATCGGCAAGAGTGAGTGTGCGCTCGACCTCGTCGGCCGCGGCCACCGGCTCGTCGCCGACGATACGGTGGAAATCCGATGTCGCGGCGAGGCGATCCTGATCGGCACGTGTCCGGAATTGACCCGCCACCACGTGGAAATTCGTGGCCTCGGCCTGATCAATGTCACCGATCTGTTTGGCGTGTCATCGACGCGATCGTCGAAGCGCGTCGAGCTCGTCGTCCACCTCGAGCGCTGGGACGAAACGCGCGAGTACGACCGGCTCGGGCTCGACGTTTCGACGGTCGAGATCCTCGGCATTTCGGTGCCGCTGGTCGTGATGCCGGTGGCGCCCGGCCGGAACCTCGCCATGCTGGTGGAGGTCGCCGCGAGGAATCAGCTCCTGCGGCTGAGAGGGCGTCACGCCGCCCGCGAACTGGCGGAGCGCCTCGAGCGGCGCCTGGAACAACTCGCCGACCGCGACGTCGATGAACTGGAGGCAGAGGATCTGTGAGCGGGTCAGCCCGATTCGTCGTCGTGACGGGATTATCCGGGGCAGGGAAGTCGCACGCGCTTCGGGCACTCGAGGACCTTGGCTATTACTGCGTCGATAACCTGCCGGTGGCCCTCATTCCGGCGTTCGCCGACCTGGTGCTCGGCCGGAGGCGCGAACTGCAGCGCGCGGCCGTCGTGGTGGACGTCCGCGAAGGGCGCGAACTGTCGCGGTTTCCGCTGGTCTATCGCCGACTGCTGAAACTGTACGGCCGCGGGATCAAGCTCGTGTTTCTGGAGGCCAACGACGCCGCGATTCTGCGGCGCTTCAGCGAGACGAGGCGTCCGCATCCACTCGGGACCGTCGGCGCTGTCGCCGACGGCATCAGTCACGAGCGGCTCTTGCTGCAGCCGTTGCGCCATCTCGCAACGCACGTGGTTGATACCAGTCGATTGACGGTGCACGACCTGCGCAAGGTCATCATCAAGTCCGTGGGTGGGACCGGACGGGCGGCGCCGCTGCTCGTCAACATCACCAGTTTCGGCTTTCGCCGGGGCACACCCGCCGAAGCGGATTTGGTCTTCGACGTCCGTTTCCTGCCCAATCCGCATTTCGTGACCGCGTTGCGCAAGTGGTCGGGCCGCAACGCGCGCGTCTCGCGCTACGTGCTGCGCACGCCGGCGGCGGCGAAGTTTCTCACGCTGACGAACCAGTTGCTTCGGTTTCTGATTCCGCAGTACATCGCGGAGGGCAAGACGTATCTCACGATCGCCATCGGCTGCACCGGCGGCAGACACCGCTCGGTGGCAATCGCGGAAGCCATCGGACGGAAGCTCCGATCGTTGCGCGGCATCGAGGTCGCGGTCCTGCACCGGGACGTGGGGGACGTATGACGCGGAAGTTAGAAGTTAGAAGTCAGAAGTCAGAAGAGTGGCGCACGCTGAGCGCTCCAGAGGTCGCCCGCAATGGCCGGTAAGCCATCCGTCGGTGTCGTCGTCGTCACGCACGGTCAATTGGCCACCGAGTTGTTGAATGCGGCCGAGATGATTGTTGGCGATCTGCCTGGTTACTACGCCGTGTCCATCGGGTGGCACGACGATGTGACGGTGGCGCATGCGGCGATTGCGGCGGCGATTGCCAAGGTCGATGCGGGGGCCGGGGTGCTGGTGCTCACCGACATGTTCGGCGGCACGCCCTCGAATCTCGGGATGGCGTTTCTCGAAGCCGGGCGGGTTGAAGTGGTGACCGGCGTCAATCTGGCGATGCTCATCCAGTTGGCCAAGGCGTCGGATGAACAGGATCTGCTGACGCGGGCGCGCCGGCTCTGCGAGCACGGACGAGGCGCGATTCGGGTGGCGTCAGACCTGCTGCGGGCCGATCATTCCGAGCCGGAACCGCGGGCTGAGACGTAGCGCATGACGACACAGACGGCGACAGTCGTGAACGCGCTGGGGCTCCACGCCCGGGCGGCGGCCCGGTTCGTCAAGCTGGCCGCGCGGTTCCGCAGCCAGGTAAAGGTCACGCGGGGCAGCCGGACGACCGACGGGAAGAGCATCCTGGGACTTCTGCTGCTGGCCGCGGCGCGCGGATCGGCCTTGACGGTCAGCGCGGATGGGCCGGACGAGGTTGAGGCCGTCGCGGCGTTGTGCGCGCTCACGGCGCGGGGGTTTGAGGACCAATGACCACGTTGACCGGCCGCGGCGTGGCGCCGGGCCTGGCTGTCGGCCGGGCCCTGGTCGCGGTCCGCGAGGCGCGTCTCGTCCGGTACCGGCTGGCCTCGAGCGGGGTGGATCGCGAGCGGCAACGGCTGCGCGCCGCCCGCGAGCGGACGCGGCGTGAGCTCGAGGAGATCTCGTCGCGCGTCTCGCGCACCGTGGGCCCGGCGCAGGCGGCGATCTTCGCCGCGCAATTGCTCATGCTTGACGATCCGCTGCTGACGCGGCGGGCCGACGAGCTGATTCGTGCCGAACGCATCAACGCGGATTGGGCGCTCGAGCGCGCCGTCTCGGAACTCCATGAACTGTTCGCGCGGGAAGGGGACGCCTGGTTGCGCGAGCGCGTCGGCGACCTGGCGGACGTGGGCGGCCGGCTCGAACGCAATCTGCGGTCGGCCCGTGACCCCCTGATCGACCTGGTGCAGGAACTCGAACCGCCGATCATTCTCATTGCGGATGAATTGTCGCCGTCGGTGGCGGCCCAGCTGGACTGGTCACGCGTGCGGGGTCTGGTCACCGACGTGGGCGGGCCTACGCACCACACCGTGATCCTCGTGCGATCGCTCGGCATCCCCGCGGTCGTGGGATTGGGTGGCGCTACGAGCCTGATCGCGCCGGGGCGCCAGATCGCGATTGACGGCACGACCGGCGAAGTTGCGATCGATCCGTCGGACGAAGTGATCGCGCGCTGGAGCCGCCAGGCAGAACTGGCCGCCGCGGCCACGCACGCACTCGAGAATCTGCGAGACCTGCCGGCGGTGACCGCGGACGGCGTGCGTATCACGCTCGAGGCGAACCTGGAGATCGCCGACGAAGTGCACCGCGTCCTGGATTCAGGCGCGGAGGGCATTGGCCTGTACCGATCCGAATTCCTGCTGGACGCGGGAGATGCGGCGGCCACGACCGGCGAGGCGCAATACCAGACCTACCGGACACTGATCGAGGCGATGCGGCCGAAGCCCGTGACGATTCGCACGTTCGACGCGGATGAGGATCGCGGCGCGCGCGCCGGCGGCCATCGCGATCGATTCGGTCTGCGCGGGATTCGCACGGCCCTGCAGCACGACGAACGGTTTCTGACGCAGATTCGCGCGCTGCTCCGCGCGGCCGCGCACGGGCCCTTGCGCATTCTGCTGCCGTTCGTGACCTCCGACGAGGAACTGCGACAGATCCGGGCCGTCATCGAGCGCGTCGCGGCGGAATCGGGCGGCGGTGCGCCGCTGCCGCCGATTGGCGCGATGATCGAAGTGCCCGCCGCGGCACTGACCGTGGACCAGCTCGCGCAACACGCGGACTTTCTCAGCGTCGGCACGAACGATCTCATTCAATACACGCTGGCAGTGGACCGCACGGACGAGCGCCTCGCCGCGCACTATGAACCGACCGCGCCGGCCGTGTTGCGCCTGTTGCGCGGCGTGGCCGTCGCCGCGAAACGCGCCAAGTGTCCGCTGTCGTTGTGCGGCGAGATGGCGTCGGATCCGGTCCTCGTGGGCCTGCTCGTCGGGCTCGGGTTCCGATCGTTCAGCATGGCACCGGCCGCGATCCCGACGGTCAAGCAACGGCTGCAACTGCTCGACACGCGCACGGCCGCGGGCATCGCCCGGCAGTCGCTGCGCGCCCGCTCGGCCGACGCGGTGCGCATCCTGCTGGCGCCGCTGGCCGACGCCATGCAGCCGGACATCCGAATCGCGCATGGACAGGCGGGATGAACGACGGGAACGACGAACGGTGAACGACGGGAACGACGGGAACGACGAAACGGTGAACGACGAGCGGGGTAGAATTCGGTCAGGAGTGAGCATGTCGAACGTGACGAGAGTCGAGAAGCCGTGGGGCTACGAATTACATTGGGCGAAGACCGAGCGTTACGTGGGCAAGCTCATCCACATCAACAAGGGGCACGCACTCAGTCTGCAGTACCACAACATCACGGACGAAACGATCTTCCTGTGGAGCGGGAAGATGCTCTTCGAGGTGGAAGAAGACGGGAAGCTGGTCGGCCGCGAGATGAAGCCCGGTGAGTCGGTGCACGTCACGCCCAAGACCGTGCACCGCATGACGGCCGTCGAGGACTCAGACGTGTTCGAAGTCTCGACGCCAGAACTGCAGGACGTGGTGCGTTTGGAAGACCGGTACGGCCGAGCGGACAAGAGCTAATCGTCAGTTCACACGGAGACACGGAGAAAAGACAGAGACACGGAGAACGTTTCTTGGGAGATCGCCCCCAAGACCTGGCGCCGAGACCTCAGTGCTTTTGTCCGTGCGCTCCGTCCCCTCCGTGAGCTCCGTGTTAGAACGGTATATCGTCGTCGTGCGGCGCGTCGACGGGACCCATATCGCCTGAGTCCATGCTGTCCGGCTGCCGTTCGCGCGTCGTGGTGCGGGGACCGCGATCGCCACCACCGCCGCCGCCACCGAGCAGGACGATCCGGTCGGCGCGGATTTCGGTCGTCTTGACCTCTTTGCCTTCCTTGTCCGTCCAGGCACGGGTCTGAATGCGGCCTTCGACGTAAATCTGCTTGCCCTTGGTCAGGTACTCCTGCAGCGACTGCGCGGTCTTGCCCCAGATCACAATCCGGTGCCACTGCGTGTCTTCGCGCTTCTGACCTTCTTTGTCGGTGAACTTTTCCGTGGTCGCGAGGCTGACCGTCGCGACCGCGGTGCCGCCGGACGTGAATCGCATCTCGGCGTCGCGGCCGAGGTTGCCCACGAGAATTGCCTTGTTAACACTGCCCATTACTTGTCCTTCCGTGCGTGATTGCGCGTGTCCGTGGTGTGTATGCGGGCGTCAGTCTACTTGATAATCCCGAGCCGCTTGAGGATCGGGAGCGCCAGGTCCGCGGCGCTGCTCGTCGGATAGAGCTTTCGCAGGTCCTGCAAGACCTTTCCCGCCGCCTCTTTCTGGCCCATGCGTTCGAGGAGAACGCCTTTCTTGTAGAACGCGTCAGGGACGACGTCGGGGTCCTTGTAGTTCTTGATGACGAGGTCGAACGCCGCCAGGGCCTCCACATCGCGGCTTCCGAGTGCGGCGTACGACTCGCCGATGCGCATCTGCGCGCCAGCCGCTTCGGGGGACTCCGGATACTTCTGGATCGCGGCGGTGAGCGCGGCGATGGCGTTGTCGTACTGTCCGCTGAAGAAGTAGCTCATGGCCGCTTGGTAATACGCCGTGGGCGATGCCGGGATCGAGCCGCCACCCGCCGCAGGCGGCGGGGCGGTCGGGACGGTTGCGTCCGTTGCGGGCACGCCAGCGGGACGCTGCACCTGCGCCAGAATCTCATTCAGCAGCGTCTGCTGCGCGGCGATGGCGTCGCGCAGCACTTTCATCTCCCCGTTCAACTGCAGCACGCGCACGGCGGTCTCGTTCTCGCTTTCCCTCAGGACTCGTTGCGCCGACGAAATTGCGTCGATCTGGCCCTTCTGGTCGGCGAAGCCCTTTGAGATAGCGTTCGTCTGGCTGTCCACGCGTCCGTCCGAGCGTTTGAGCTGCTCGTTGACCGTGTTCAGCGCGAGCGTCAACTGCTGGACCTGCGCCTGCAGCGTCCGAAGCTCGAGGAACAGCTGCTGATCGACCTTGTTCTGGGCGACAAGCGGCGCGCCAAGCCAGCCCACCAGGCCGGCCACCAACAGCATGAACAGCGGAGTGCGGTGTTTCATAACGTCACTGCTTGGCGGTCAACATGAAGTGCGCCCGCCGGTTTTGCTTCCAGGCCTCTTCGTCGTGCCCGGGCACGATGGGAAATTCGCTGCCGTAACTCACTGTCTTCACCCGGTCGGCCGCAATGCCGAGCGACACCATGTAGTTTTTCACAGCCAGCGCCCGCCGGTCGCCCAACGCGAGATTGTATTCGGCGGTGCCACGTTCATCACAATGCCCCTCGACTGTGACAACCCAGGTCACATACTTCCGCATCACCTGCGCGTTGGCGGCCATCGTCGCCCGGGCCGTGTCGTCCAGCGCGTCGCTGTCGTAGGCAAAAAACACCGGCTTCAGCGGCGAATCCTGGTTGATCTTCTCCAGCGACGCGGCCTCGAGCGGGTCGCCTGACGCCGTCACCGGCTGATCCATCGGGATCACGGGCGGGGCGGGCGGCACTTCCGTGCGCGTGGGCGCCGGCGTGGACCGTGGCGTCACGGCGCCTGGAAACGCACTGGTCGAGGGCGGCGGCGCGGTGGTCGTGGCGGCGGGCTGCTTCTTGACGCAGCCCGAGATCGCCGCGGTCAGGGCCAGGATTGTCGCGAGTGTCTGCAGTCGGTTCATCGTGTCCTCTGTAAACGTCATCGGCCGCCGGACGCCGGCGACCAGTTGGGGTACGTGTTCACCCCGGTGTTGGTGAGTTGCCGAATGTTCTGGCCGTCGTAGTCGATGGAGGCAATTTGCCGGTTGCCCCAACGCGACGTCACGAACGCGATATGCCGGCCGTTGGACGACACCGTCGGTTGCTCGTTCGCGCCGCTGCCGTCCGTAATGATGCGCGGTTCCATCTTGGAGAGATCGGTGATGGCGATATCCTTGCCGCCGGGCCGCTCCAAGGTGTACGCGATGTAGCCCAGAGCGGACCAGGCCGGGCGATCACATTTGGGCCCGCACGGAACCCGCGTCAGGCCGGTGCCGTCGGCATTCATCATGTAAATCTGCGGCGGACCAACCCGGTCAGACGTGAACGCAATCTGCGCGCCATTGGGTGACCACGTCGCCGCGCCTTCACTCGATTTCGGCGTGCCCGGCGTGAGGTTCTGCAGATTGGATCCGTCGCGATCGACGACCCAAATATCGAAATACCCGGAGCCTGCGCGATTGGACGTAAACGCGATCTTCGTGCCGTCGGGCGAAATCGCCGGATTCTGGTTCTGGAAGACGTCCGTGCCATGCGCCGGACGCGTCGCTGGGCGGCCGTCGAGCAGGCTCAGGTAGATGTCCGGATAGCCAGAGACAAATGAAGCCCAGGCGAGAGAACGCCCGTCCGGTCCCCACGCCGCGCCGATGTTGATCGCGCGGTTGACCGTGTATGGCCGCGCCTGCGCGCCGTCATAGTCCATCAGGTAGATCGCCTTGCCCCGGCCCTTCTCTTCCGCCGGCACGGGGCGCCCTTCCATCGGCTCGCCGTCGCGATCGGATGAAAACGCGATGCGTGTCCGTGCCACGCCCGTCAGGTTTCGAAGTTGCTTATGCATGTCGTCGGCGATCGAGTGCGCGCAAAACCGCGGCGTAGCCGCCGTGCATCCGCCGTACGTCCGGGAAAAGCCTTCCTTGCCCGCGGTGGCCGGTCGGACGTCGATGAGTTTGACCTCGACCTCCAGCTTGCCGCCGGTGTCGCGCACGTTCGCCATCAGTACAAACTCCGCGCCGAGTTGTGTCCACTGCGTGAACGGGATTGTCGCTCCCGTCGCCGCCTTCGGAATGCCCGCCGACGCCTTCTGATCGATCACGTAGAACTCACGTTCGAACTTGAGGTCGTCCGCCAGAACGCTGGCGACGGTGTCGGCGGCCTGACGCAGTGCCGGGCTGGAAACCGCAAACTCCTGAATCCCAATCTTCGGGTGCGATCCGGGATTGCTGAGGATGACGCTGATCTCCGTTTGCGGAGTCTGCGGCGTCTGCCTCGCGTACACGATCGTTGATGCCTCATCAGGCGCAGCAGCCACAAGAGCTGACGCGGCGGCAACCACGACGATGAGGGCGAACGGTCGGAACATCATCACCTCACATAGGGAAACGACAGATGGATCTTGAGACGGTCTTCCTTGTATTCCTTCGGGAGCGGGAGCAGGCGCAGATCCTTGAATGCCGCCTTCGAGGCGATCTCTAGCAGCACGCTTCCGTTCGTCTTCTCGACCTGGGGCGTCGTGAAGGTGCCGTCCTTGAGGATTTCGAACACCACCGTGATCGTGCCGGTCTCGGGCTGGTCCTTCGTCCTCTCCCAGTTCACGAGGATGCGCCGTTGAAACTCCTTGATGTATTCCGGACAGCAGAATTCGCTATCGACTTTGACCTGAGTATCTCCCGCGCCACCGCCGCCGAATGTCAGTCCCGTGCTCTGGGTCGTCGATCGCGTTTCCGCGGCCGAGGTGCCCTTCGTCACTTGCGCGCCCGTGGTGGGAGGACGGTTCAGGACGGACGGCGTCAACTCCGTCGGCTTGTCGGGCGTTGGCTTCGGAGGCGTCTTGGGCGGCTTCGTCGGGATCACGATGGCGTTGGATTTGGGTGGCGCGGCGGCCGGGATTGGCTCCATCCGCTTCGGCGGGGGAGCGACCTCTTCCACGGGCCGCGCACCGGCGGCCACCATGCCGCCAGACTTTTCACCCGGCGATCCGCCGAGGCTGATGGTCATGATCACCGGCGGGGTCTTCGCGGTGACAAACCAGTCTTTGGGGACGACAAACAGCACCACCACCAGGAAGATGTGTACGGCCATCGAGACGGACATGGCGCGGCTCAGGCCGGCGGGATCCACCCGGCGCCTCAGAATCACGTCATCAACAGCTTCGTGCATCGTCTGACTTATCGTCTCTTTTATCGAGCCGCCGGTGGCTGAACTTGAATGGCAATGCCGCGTACGCCGCCCTGCTGCAGCTGGCTCGCCACCGTGATCAATTCCTGAAGCGTGATCACGCCGTCTCCGGCGAGCATGACGTTCTGCTGCCGCTGGCCAAGCAGCGCCTGTTTGATCCGCTCCGGGAGGGCCGCAAGCGTCACCGCGTCGTTGCCGATGCGGACGAGATGGTCACGTCGAAAGCTACTGGGCACGCTGACCGTCACGGGCTCGCTGATGGCCGGCGCATTGCGGGCCTGCGGCAACTGGACCGAATATCCCTGCTGCATCATCGGCGCGGCCACCATGAAGATCACGAGCAGCACCAACATGACGTCCACGAGCGGCACCACGTTGATCTCCGCCAACGACGTCGACACGCGCATGGCGCGCGCCCGGCGCCCGGCAGATCGGCTCGGCGGCTGCTGCATCGGTTCGAGCTTCGGCATGGCTAGGTGAAATTTCGCTCGGCGATCGTCAGGAACTCGAGCGAGAAATCCTCCATCTCATTGGCGAACGCTTTCACGTGGCTCGTCAGGTCGTTATAGAAGTAAACGGCCGGAATGGCGGCGAACAGACCCACGGCGGTGGCGATCAACGCTTCGGCGATCGGCGGCGCCACGACCGCGAGACTCGTCGATCCCGCGCTGCCAATGGCGAAGAACGCCGTCATGATCCCCCACACTGTTCCGAAGAGTCCGATATACGGCGTGATAGAAGCCGTCGTCGCCAGGAACGCAATGCGATGTTCCAGCCTCGCGATCTCCGTCGTGGACGCGCGCAAGAGCGCCCGGTCTACGGCCTCAAGGCTACGCAGAGTAGGACGCGCCGGGCTCTCGGATGGCCGGTCCGCCGCGGTGGTCCGCATTTGCGCCGTCAATTCCGCGTAGCCCGATTGAAAGAGGCCGACGAGCGGACTGGCCGGCAGACTCCCGCAACTCGCTTGCACTTCAGAAAATCGGCTGCTCTTGCGAAACACCGCGAGGAACGCGGCGTTCTGCCGTGCCGCTCGCCGCACGTGTCCGTTCTTGTAGACGATGATCGCCCACGACGCGGCCGAGAAGATCAGCAGGATCAGCAGCACGAGTTTCACGACCAGGCCCGCGTGCAACACGAGCGAGACAATGTCGAGAGACGCGGCCGGGATGTTCGTTGAGTTGGGATCCTGCAGAGCCAGGACCAGGACGCCAGACGCGCGCAAAGACACCTCCACTAATCAAGTGGTGATGCGCCGCTGGGACAGCGCGAATGATCCACACTAGCATGCGACCTGATCGCTGTCAAAGATTTGATAGGATGGGAGTTCCGGTTTTCTCATGTTGCGGTTCCTGAGCGTGCGCCATCTGGCCGTGATCGACCGCCTCGAGGTCGACTTCGAGCCCGGATTGAACGTGCTCACGGGTGAAACCGGCGCCGGAAAATCCGTATTGGTCCTCGCGATTGACCTGCTCGTCGGCGGACGCGCGAGCGCCGACGTCGTACGCACCGGCGAAGACCTCGCCACCATCCAGGCCATCTTCGAAACGCCCGATCATCAAGACGTCATCGTCCGGCGCGAGATTTCCGCGCAGGGACGGAGCCGCGCGTTCATTGGCGACGCGCTCGCGACCGCGGCCGCACTGCGCGATCTCGGCGCTTCGTGGCTGAGCTTGCACGGCCAGCACGAACATCAGTCGCTGATGGATCCGGCCGAGCACGTCGACTTGCTGGATGCCTTCGCCGGTCATGCCGATCTCGTGTCCACCGCGGGTTTGCGCTTTGATGCCTGGCGCACCGCCGTCGACGCGCTGCAGCGAACACAGCTGAGCGACCGCGAAAAACAGGCGCGCATCGAAATCGCGTCATTTCAGCTGCAAGATATCGACAAGATTGCGCCGGTGTCCGGCGAGGACGACGCGCTTGCCGCAGAGCGAGCCGTGCTGGCCAACGCCGATCGACTCAGCCGGCTGTCGGCTGAGTCGTATGCGGCGTTGTACGACGGTGACGCGGCCGCGCTGGCGACGCTCGGAGCCGTGTGGAAACGCGTCAGCGATCTGGCCGCGCTGGATCCTGCCGCGCAGCCCTTCGTCGATCAACGTGACGACATCAAGTCGCGCCTGGAGGACCTCGCGTTCTTCCTGCGCGGGTACGCCGAGAGGCTCGACGCGTCGCCCGAACGCTTGCAAGCGGTCGAAGATCGACTGGCCGGACTCGAACGCCTCAAGCGCCGCTATGGGCCGTCGCTGGACGATGTGCTGGCGCGCGCGGTCGCGCTTCGTGCAGATCTCGAAGCACTCGGCGCGAGTGAAGAGCGCGCCGCCGGTCTCGCCATTGCCGAGCGCGACGCGCGTGCTCAGTTCGTGTCCGCGGCCACTGCGTTGGGCGCCGCACGCGTGAAGGCCGCACGGGCACTTGGCGCGGCGCTCGAGCGCGATCTCAAAGAGCTTGCGATGCCCGCGTGCCGCGTGGACGTGCGCGTGGCGCCGGTGGCAGATCCCGACCTGTGGACGCGGCGCGGCACGGACGCTGTCGAATTCTTTTTCTCGCCGAATCCTGGCGAAGACGTGCGCCCACTCGCGCGCATCGCGTCGGGCGGCGAACTGTCGCGATTCATGCTCGCGCTGCGGTTGCTCACCGTGCGCGACGCGGATGCGAAAACCCTGATCTTCGATGAAGTCGATGCCGGCATCGGCGGCACGGCCGCAGATGCCGTGGGCGCGCGACTCCAGGCGCTCGGCCGGCAATCGCAAGTGCTGTGCGTCACACATCTCGCGCAGATTGCGGCACGGGCCGATACCCACTTCGAAATCGTCAAGCACGTCCGCGCGGGTCGGACACACACGTCCGTGATGAAACTCGACGGCGCCGATCGCGAAAGGGAAGTGGGCCGTATGATTGCCGGAGCGGCCGTCTCGCCCACGGTGCTCAAGTCAGCCCGTGAATTACTGGCCCGAGGCGCAGACGAACAAAAAACGAAACATGCACCAACCGCCCCACGACCGGCTAAATCAAAAGGCTCCCGCAGCAGCGCGTAGCTACGTCATCGAGACGTTCGGCTGCCAGATGAACTACCACGACTCCGAGCGGATCGCGGGGCTGCTGGAGCACGACGGACTCGTCCCCGCCGCATCCGACGCCGTCGCCGACGTCGTCGTCCTCAACACGTGCAGCGTGCGCGAGCGCGCCGAAGAGAAACTCTTTACGCGGCTCGGCGAGCTCCGTGAACTGGCGAAGATGAACGGACGCGATCCCATCATCACGGTCGCCGGCTGCGTCGCACAGCAGGAAGGGGAGAAGCTGTTCAAGCGCGACGCCTCGGTCGATGTGGTCGTCGGCACGCAGAGCATCAAGCAACTGCCATCCCTCGTGGGCCGAGTCGTCGAACGGCGTCGTGCTGTGATCGACGTCAAGCCGTACGACGACGTGTCGTTTCCGCTGGGCGTCGCCAAGCCGTCGGATCCGGTTCGTGCCTGGGTGACCATCATCGAGGGCTGCAACGAGTTCTGCTCGTTCTGTGTGGTGCCCTACACGCGCGGGCACGAGCGCATGCGGCCGGTCGCCGACATCCTGAACGAAGTTCGCACCGCGGTTGAGAGCGGCCGGCGCGAAGTTCAACTGCTTGGCCAGATCGTGAACCACTACCACGCGCCGGACGATGCGGCGTGCGACTTCGCGGAACTGCTGCGGCGCGTGGCTGCGATTGACGGCGTGCGACGCATCCGTTTCGCGAGCCCCCATCCACGCCACGTGAGCGACCGCCTGATCGATGCGATGTCCGAGTTGCCGCAGGTCTGCCGGCACCTGCACCTGCCCGTGCAGTCCGGGTCTGACCGAATCCTCAAATCCATGCGGCGGCGCTACACGCGCGACGAATATCTTGCGCTCGTGGATCGCGTGCGAGGTCGACTGCCGGACATTGCACTCTCGACCGATGTCATCGTCGGATTCCCAGGTGAGTCGGCCGCCGACTTCGAGTTGACGATGGACCTCGTTCGCCGCGCTCAGTTTCATTCCATGTATTCGTTCAAGTACTCGGCGCGCCCCAACACGCTTGCCGACAAACGTTACGCCGATGACGTGCCGGAAGCGGAGAAAACGGCCCGCATCGTGGAGATCCAGCGCCTTCAGACGGAAGTGCAAACCGGCCTGTTCGCGCGAATGGCCGGAACAACGCTCGAGGTCCTGGTCGATGGCGTTTCGCGCCGGCGAAGCTGGGAAGTCACCGGCCGCACGAGCGGCAACACGGTCATCAATCTCGCCGGCGACGCCGGTCTGATCGGGCAGTATGTCGATGTGCGCGTGACCGGATACGGTCCCAATAGCCTGCGTGGCGAACTGGCCGACCGTGCGGTTCGGCTCGAGACCAACCTGGGGGCGACCGGTGCTGATTGAAATGCAAATCAAGGGTCTGATGCTGGACCCGGTGACCAACGTCCCGATCATCATTCTGCGGGATGAGGACGGGCAGCGGGTGCTGCCGATATGGGTCGGCCCGGCCGAGGCTAATGCCATTGCCTTGCAGGTTGAAAACCTCGCCTCACCTCGGCCGATGACGCACGACTTATTGCGAGACACCATCGTTGCCCTCGGCGCCACGGTCTCTCGCGTGATCATTGCCGACCTGCGGGCCGGCACCTTCTACGCCTACGTCGAACTGAAGCAGGCGACGGGGGTCGTGCTGGTGGACGCCCGTCCCAGCGACGCGCTCGCGCTCGCCGCGCGGACCCGGGCGCCGATTTTCGTGCGCCCAGCCGTCCTCGAGCAGGCCCGTTCGGTCGAGGTGGCGACCGATCAGGCCGACCAGGACCGGCTCCAGCGGTGGCTCGAGAGCCTCGATCCCGACGATATGGGCTACAAAATGTAGTCAGATTTGACAGCGCACGTCCGCCGTTCCTAGAATGGCGAAAGTTCGGCCCCACAGAAATGATCATCGCCATCGCCAACCAGAAAGGCGGCGTCGGGAAGACCACGACCGCCATTAATCTGGCGGCGGGGTTCGCGCTGCGCAAAAAGCGGACGCTCCTGATCGATCTCGACCCCCAGGCCAACAGTTCGATGTCGTATCTGGATGCGAACGGCATCGAGAAGTCGATGTACGACGTCTTCGTGGACCCGTCGCTGGCGTTTCGCGATGTGATCCGGCCATCCAGCCAGCCCAACCTGTGGGTGGCACCCTCCCGTATCGCGCTCGCGAAACTCGAGGCGCGGCTAGTAGGGGAGTTGGACTCGCATTTCAAGCTCAAGGACCGCATCAGCGCGGTGCTGGGCGACTTCGATGTGGTCGTCATTGACTGCCCGCCGGCACTTGGCCTCCTCACCGTGAACGCGCTGGTGGCCGCGACGCACCTGTTGATCCCCATTCAGTCGTCGTACTTCGCCCTGGAAGGGACTGACGACCTGCTCGAGACCATCGAGAAGGTCCGGAGCCGGGCGAATCCCACACTGAAAATCCTGGGCGTGCTGATTACCATGCACGACAAACGGACGTCCCTCGCTCGGGATATCCGGGAACAGATCGACAAGGTATTCGGGAAGAAGGTGTTCCGGACGGTCATCACGAAGAGCGTTCGGCTGGAAGAGAGCCCTGCGTACAAGGAATCTATCTTCCAGTTTGCTCCAGATTCGTCCGGGGCGAGTGAGTACTACCGGTTGTGCGAGGAGGTCATCGACCGTGTCTAAGCGCGGACTCCCAGTCTCTCTGAAGATGCGTCACGACGCCCACTATGTGGATGCCCTCGCCAGTTCCGCGGGCAGCCCAATTGGACGGATGGTGGCGATTGAGCTCGTGGATCCCAACCCCGATCAGCCGCGCCAGGTCATGGGCGACCTGTCTGAGTTGAAGGCGTCGATCACCGAGAAGGGCATCATCGAGCCGCTTATCGTGCGGCAGCGCGGCGCCCGGTATCAGATCATCGCGGGGGAACGCCGCTACCAGGCGGCCAGCCAGGTGGGCCTCCGCGAACTGCCCGTGGTCATCCGGGACGTCGATGACACCGAAGTCATCGAGGTCGCGCTCATTGAGAACATTCAGCGTAAGGACCTGGGCGCGTTCGAGGAGGCCGAGGCCATGCTGGCGCTGGCCAGGCGCTGTGCCTACACCCACGAGGACCTGGCCAAGCGTCTTGGGAAGTCCCGAACGTCCGTGACCGAGTCCCTGGCCATCGCGGATATGCCTCAGGACGTCCGAAAGCTTTGTCGGCTGGCCGACATTTCTTCTAAGTCATTGCTTCTGCAGATAGTTAGGCAACAGACACCCGAGAAAATGATCGCGCTAATCGAGGAATTGACGAAAGACGGGCGCGGCGCGGTCACGCGCGAACAGGCGCGCAAAGCCGCGTCATCGAAGGCTGCGAAAGCCGGCCGCCCGAAGGCCTTCGTCTTCCAATACCGGCCCCCGGCGAAGACCTTCAATTTGAGACTCCAGTTCCGCAAAAGCGACGTCGACCGCACCGAGGTGATCGAAGCGCTTGAAGGGATTATTCAGGAGCTCCGGTCCAGCAAGTAGCGGAGCTTGCGTCGGCAAGACCAGCACATACATCCCCGTGCATAGTTAGCCGTCGAGCAGAGCCTGGCGCGTGGCCCAGCACACCAGAAGGAAACGCGGGCAACGGGCCGACGGATAGAGGCAACGCTAGCGTGTCGAGCAATCGGCCGCCGGCTGGGTCAGCAGGGCGCAACCCCAAACAGAGTTCTGGTTTTCAGGCCTTCTCCCGACCCGATTGATATCAGTAAGTTGACATAATATATGTTATCAGACGTTGGCCTCGCGCCTCGAAATACAGGCCTGTGGAAGGTTTGTGCGCCCGCTGGGCGCCCCTGACCTCGCCGTTCCAGCACCCGCCGGCTGGCGTGCTATCGTCCTAACCCAGTCGTGTCCATCCTCGACCGGTACCTCATCCGGCTGACGATCCCGCCGTTCCTGTTGGCGCTTGGCGTCTTCACCTTCGTGCTCGCCGTGGAGCCCATGCTCGACAAGGCCAAGGACCTGCTGGCCAAGGGCGTCCACGTGCCCGACGTCGGCATCCTGGTGCTGTGCCTGCTGCCCAGCGCCCTCAGCCTCACCATCCCGATGTCGCTCCTGACGGGACTCCTGATGGCCCTCGGCCGCCTGTCCGCAGACCGCGAGGCCATGGCTCTGCTGGCGTGCGGCATCAGCCCGTTGCGCTTGCTCCGGCCGGTGTTGCTCGTCGGCCTCATGGTGGCCGGCGTCGACATGTACATCCTGATGCGCGCCACGCCACAGGCGAACCAGACGTTCCTGAACATCACCGGCCGGCTCCTGACCGAGCAAACCGCCGCGGACATCAAGCAGCGCGTCTTCTTCAAGACGTTCCCGGGCAAGGTGCTATATGTGAGCGGCGTCCTGCCGGACGGCCGCTGGTCAGACGTGTTCCTCTTTGACACCGGCGACCAGGGGCGCCTCCGCGTCACGCTCGCCGAGACCGGCCAACTCGTCGTGGACCGTGACCGCCGCCAAGTCGCCATCGTGCTCAATCCCGCCCGGGAGTACGCGCCCGTCGCCTCGGACGCCCGGCTGTATATCGCCTCGACCCTGACGAACGCCACGGCCAGGATCGACGCGGACTCTGTCTTCGGCAGCGTCTTCGGTGGGGGCTATCGCGAGATGGGCCCGACCCAGATCCTCGCGGAAATCGATCGCAAGCACGGCATCCCCGAGCCGGCCCACAACGAGATCATGCACTTCCAGCAGATGTTCTCGTTCCCCGTGGCCTGCCTGGTGCTCGCGGTCGTCGGGCTCGGTCTGGGTCTCAGCACCAGCAGCAAGGGGCGACTGGCCGGCCTGACCCTGGGCCTCGGCGTGATCCTGGTCTACTACGCGGTCATGGGACTGGCGGAGGCCTGGACCAAGGGCACCGCCCGAACGGGCGGCAACGTGGACCTCGTCGCCGCCTGGTCCCGCTGGGTGCCAAACATCGTCCTTGGCGTCGTGGGCGCCCTGGCCGTCTGGCGCCAGACGCGGCCCAGCGGCTTGAACCTGCTGATCCCGGCCTTCCTGCTGCGCGTCTTCACGTTCGGTCAGAAGGACCCGCGGTCCGGCCCACAGGACGCCGCGAACGAACCGGCGACTCGAGTCGGCGCGGGCCGGTCAGGGGTGGTTGTCCGTGTGCCTCGGCTGGGCCTCTCGTGGCCACGCACCCTCGATCGCTACGTCAGCCGGCTGTTCCTGAGGACTGCCGCGCTTTCGTTTCTGGGTCTGCTGGCTCTGCTCTACATCGGCGGCTATGTGGACCTGGCGGAGAAGCTCAAGCGGAGCGGCGATGTGTGGATCTTCCTGAACTTTCTCGCCCAATCCACCCCCCAGTTTCTCGTCTACATCGTGCCCGTGGCGGTGCTGGTATCCGTCCTGAGCACGATCGGGGGGCTCACCCGCACCGGCGAATTGATTGTGATGCGCGCCTGCGGCGTGAGCCTCTATCGCACCGCCATCCCGCTCCTCGTGTTCGCCCTGCTGGGCAGCGGTGTGCTCTTCCTGGTCGAGGACCGCGTGCTGGGGGAAGCCAATCGCACGGCCCACGTCTTGCGCGACCAGTTTCGAGATCATCCGCAGGGACAGACGTTGAACGTCGCCAACGATGGCTGGCTCGTGGGCAGCGGCGGCAAGGTGTACCACTACGCGGCGTTCGAGCCGGCCGAGCGGTCCAGAACTGGACAAGCGACGTTGCGCGACCTGTCCGTCTTCGAGATCGAGGCTCACCCCTTTCGCCTGCGCCAGCACCTGCACACGAGCCGTGCGGTGTTCAACGGCACGGCCTGGATGGCCGATGCAGGTTGGCGCCAGACCTTTGACGGCGATGCCTCCACGCATCAGGACTTCGGGCAGACTGCGCTACCGCTGGATCCCGTTGAGGATTTTCAGCGGGCGCAACTCGATCCGGGCACGATGCGGTACGGGGACTTGCGCGAATACGTCAAGCGCCTGGGGGCGGGCGGCTACAACGTGGCAGAACCGACGGTGAATCTGCACCGCAAGATTGCATTCCCCATGGTCACCATCGTCATGACGCTGCTGGCGATTCCGTTCGGCGTCACAATTGGGCGCAAGGGCGCGCTCTACGGTATTGGTCTCGCGACGATTCTCGCGGGCGGCTATTTCCTGCTCACGACCTTCTTCGTGGCTGCGGGATCGGCAGGCTTGCTGCCGCCCATGCTGGCGGCCTGGGCCGCGAACATTCTGTTCGGCGCCGGCGCGGCGTACATGATCTTGACCGTGCGGACGTAGTCGCGGCGGACTAAAGTCCGCCGCCTCCAGGGTTCTTTGCGACGACGAACGCTAGATCCTTGAAAGCGATTGAACCCTCCGTACCCGGCTTCGCGTTCAACGTGTCCACGACCAACAGGATCGCCTGCACCCGCGCGGCGATGGGCCGCAGCGGTGATCGCCGGTCGAGCGGATCGAGATCTGCGAGCGCGATGCTGAATGGGCGCGGCGTCGCATCGACGTAGACTGATCGGCCCCAGCGCAGAGCGCCATTGCCGCGGGCGCGGATCTGCACGGACAACCTCATCGGCTTGGCGCTCGACGCCACGAACGTGACGCACTCGATCGCCGTCTCGCCGGCCGCGCCGGATGCCATCGCGGCATACTGCCCCGCCGGCGCGCCTGGACCCAGTCGATACTGCACACGGAGGTCGGGGCCGCCAGCGTCAATCGTCGCGGCGGACGAGCGGTCCTTTTCTACCGCCCAGGAATCTTCGGGAATCGGCGTCGCCGGCCCTGAGCACGCGGCCAGCGGCGGCGAGAACGCGCTCGGTGATCGAGGGCCAACCCAAATGACATTCGAGACGATCCACGGCGTGGGCCGGCCCGGTAGCCTCGCTTCCACGCGATAGGCGCCGTCAGCGGCCGCACGAAACTCAACCTTGCCGGGGCCCGACGCGACCTCACGCCCGTTGGCCAGTAGCACCAGGCGCGCGCCTGTTCCCTCGCCGACGGCCGCGCGCACCATCGGGGCATCACCGGCCACGGTCCCGGCGAAGTCCACGCGTCCTGCAGCGCCGACCGCGGCGAACTCAAGCGCGAACGGACTGTCGATGAAGGCGCGCACCACGGAATAGGATCGGCCTGATCCCAGCGCGGCCAACACGGCCGCCGCGTCGATCGCCGCGTCACCGCTCGGCGGCGCATCGAGGACAACCGTCTGCGCAATCGTTCTAAACATCGTCGCGTAGCCAGGAAACGCGATCGATCGCAACCTTGACGCATCGCCGGCGCCCGCGTCTTCGCCGAGCCTGGCATGCGCGTCCACGGCGGCCACAGAGAATGTCGGGCGGACGCGAGCGGCCGCGTCCCATCGCGCCAGCGGTGCGCTCGACGACTGAAACAGCGACGCAACCGCTTCAGGTGCGCGGAACAGCGCCCGCGCAGCCGCGGCCACGAGTGTCGTGCGCGGATGCTCGCGAGCCGCCGAATCGGCGTTGAACCACTCGATGCCGTCCACCATCACGCCGCCGCGCCAGCGCAAGGCCGGGCGCGGGGAGTCCGGATGTGCCGCCACCGCCAGGCCGCCCATGCGATGAACGTCCTCGATCACGTCACGCGTCTCCCCCGCCAGCGGATACGCCGATGCGCCGGGTAGATTCAGGGCGACGACATGACCACCGGTCGTACTGATCTCGACCGCGTCGATGATCAGGACGCCGTGTTTGTACTGCGGGGCATCCGGCGGACGCGTGGCGTCGCCGTGGTCGGTGATGATGACGAAGCCCAGGCCGGCTTCGGCTGCGGCCGCCGCGATGTCATCGGCCGAGCCGCTGCCGTCCGACCGGGCGGAATGTACGTGATACGCGCCGGTGATCTGATTGGGGTGCGCCGGTTGTGGCGACGGCCGCACGGCCGCCGGCGGCAATGTCGCCACCACCCACGCGAGGGTGCCCGCGATGAGCAGCGTCGCCACGCCCAGCAGCCGAAGGAGAAGCCGTCGCACGCTGCTCCGCCGGGCTTCCCCGCGCCGGTCCTATTTACCCGCGGCGCGAAGCGCGTCAGCCTTGTCGGTGCGCTCCCACGTGAAGTCGGGCTCGGTGCGGCCGAAGTGACCGAACGCGGCCGTCTGGCGGTAAATCGGACGACGCAGGTTCAGTGACTCGATGATGCCGCGCGGCGTCAGTTGGAAGTTCGCGCGCACCAGCTCGACAATCTTCTCGTCCGCGATCTTGCCCGTGCCCTGCGTGTCGACGAGCACCGAGACCGGATCCGCCACGCCGATGGCGTAAGCCAACTGCACCATCGCGCGATCGGCCAGGCCGGCGGCGACGACGTTCTTGGCGATGTAACGGGCCATGTAGCAGGCCGAGCGGTCGACCTTCGTCGGATCTTTTCCAGAGAACGCACCGCCGCCATGGGGCGCCGCACCGCCGTAGGTATCGACGATGATCTTGCGGCCGGTGACGCCGGCATCGCCGTGCGGGCCGCCGACGACGAATCGGCCCGTCGGGTTCACATAGATCTTCGTGTTCTTGTCCATCATCGCCGCGGGCACGATCTTGTTGATGATGTGCTTGGTGAGGTCGTTCTTGATGGTCTCGTGCGTCGCGGACTCGCTGTGCTGCGTCGAGAGAACCACGGCATCCACGCGGATGGCCTTGTCGCCGTCGTACTCAATCGTCACCTGCGACTTGCCGTCCGGACGGAGATAGTCGAGGACGCCGTTCTTGCGCGCTTCGGACAGGCCGCGCACCAGCTTGTGCGCCAGCATGATCGGGAGCGGCATCAGTTCCGGCGTTTCCGTGCAGGCATAGCCGAACATCAGGCCCTGGTCGCCGGCGCCGCCGGTGTCCACGCCCTGCCCGATGTCACGGGACTGCTCGTGAATGGCCGACAGGACCGAACACGTCTCGTAGTCGAATCCATACTTGGCGCGGGTGTAGCCGACGTCCTTGATGACCTGCCGGACGACCTTCTGAAAGTCCACGTAGCAGTTCGTCGTGATCTCGCCGGCGACAATGGCGAGGCCCGTCGTGACGAGGGTTTCGCAGGCGACACGCGCGACCGGATCCTGCGCGAGGATCGCGTCCAGCACGCCATCGGAAATCTGGTCCGCGATTTTATCGGGATGCCCTTCGGTAACGGACTCGGACGTAAATAGATGACGGCCACGACCCATGAAGCTGCTCCTCACGATTTACCAGAACGTACGATTTAGACGAACGGGCGGATTCCACGAACGTAGGGACGGGCCAGAGCCGGTCTCCCAAACAACTAACGGTACCAGAGGCCTTTCGCGGGGTCAAACGGGCTCCTCATGGCGCCCACGTGAACTCCTGGATGCGTGACTTGCCTCTGGCCTTTGACCTCGGACTCCTGACCTGCCCCTAGGCCCTTGGATGAAACCGGTCGTACACCTGTCGCAGTCGCGCCTCGAGCACGTGGGTGTAGATCTGCGTCGTCGACAGGTCGGAGTGCCCGAGCATGGCCTGGATTGCGCGCAGGTCGGCGCCCCGCTCGAGCAAGTGGGTCGCAAACGAGTGGCGCACGACGTGGGGCGACAGGTGGCTCTTGATCTTTGCCTGGCGCCCGTAGACGCGCAGGAGCTTCCAGAAGCCCGCGCGCGTGAGCGGCTTCGCCCGACCGCCGCGCTTCGACCGCCAGCCGCTCAGAAACAGTTCGGGCGTCTCGCGGCCGCGCATGAGCTGCGGCCGCGCGTCGCGTGCATAGCGATCGATCCAGTCGCTCGCTGTTTCGCCGAGCGGAACGATGCGATCCTTGTTGCCCTTGCCAGTGAACTGCAGGAAGCCTTCGTCGCGCCGCACTTCGGTAATGGAGAGTTTGACGAGTTCGGACACGCGCAGGCCCGTCGCGTAGAGCACTTCGAGCATGGCGCGGTCGCGCAGGCCGCGCGGCGTGGTGACGTCGGGCGCGGCCAGCAGCGCCTCGACTTCGTCGGCCGCCAGAAATCGCGGCAGCGACTTATCCGCCCGCGGGAGCGGCAGATCGCCCGCCGGATTCGCCGCGATGCGGCCGCTGACCGTCAAATACCGGTAAAACCCGCGCACGCCGGACACCAGCCGCGCGGTGGAGGCCGCGGATCGGCCTTCAATCATGGAAGCACGCGACAGGGCTTCGAGATCGCCACGCGTCATGGACTCGACGGACCGGTCTTTTTTCGCGGCAAACGCCGCGAGCCGGGCCAGATCGCGCGCATACGCCAGGCGGGTGTTGGCGGGCATGCGGCGCTCCACTTCAAGGTGGCGCAGGTAGCCGACCATCGCTTCCGGTAATTCGGTCGGCAGTCCGGGCGTCGGCATGCGGCCGATTGTACCGCGCCGATTGCGGAGCGTGCCGCATCGGAGTACGCTACGAGATTCGCGCCGGGCGCGACGGAATTTCCCATGCCGTATCACTCCAAGTGGCAAGACCTGCCGACTGAAGCCATCAACCCCGCGACGCTCGCCATCGACAAGATGGCCGTGGCGGACATCATCGACATCATCACGGCGGAGGACAAACGCGTCGTGACGGCCGTCCATCGCGAGCGCGAACGCATCGCTCACGGCGTCGAGATCCTCGTGAACACCTTGAAGAAAGGCGGGCGGATCTTTCTCGTGGGCGCCGGCACGAGCGGCCGGCTGTGCGTCGTCGAGGCCGCGGAGATGCCGCCGACGTTCGGCACGCCCCCGAATCTCGTAGAGGCGATCATGGCCGGCGGGCAGGAAGCGGTCTTCCGCGCGCGCGAGGGCGTGGAAGACAATTTCGAGGAAGGGGCGCGCAGCATGTCGCGCCTGCGCGTGACCAAGCGCGACGTGATCATCGGCGTCTCGGCGAGCGGCATCACCCAATTTGTCCGGGGCGCCCTCACGGGCGGACGCAAGAAAGGCGCGCGCATCATCTTCGTGACGTGCTGGCCCGGCACGGAACTCCAGAACTTCGTCGATCTCATCATCGCGCCGTCGGTCGGCGCGGAGGTCATCGCGGGGTCCACGCGCCTCAAAGCCGGCACCGCCACCAAGATGGTGCTGAACATGCTCACCACCATCGCCATGATCCGCGTCGGCAAGACCTACGGCAACCTGATGGTCGACGTGCAGACGGGCTCGGAGAAGCTGAAAGATCGCGCGCGGCGCATTGTGTCCATCGCCGCCGGCGTGGATCCGGACGAGGCGGGCGTGCTGCTGCAGGCCGCGAAATGGAATGTGAAGGCCGCGATCGTCATGAAGCGAGGCGGTATGACGATGGCGCAGGCGCTGCGCAAACTGAAGAGCGCTGACGACTCCATTCGGCAGGCGCTGGGCGAAGACTTGGAACCGCGACTGCGGAAGTTGCTCGCCGCGCCGGACGAAACAACCTAAATCTGGGGGCTTGGCCCCCAGACCCCCTACTGGCTCTCTCGCTCGACTCGCCTCAAGTGAAAGGCGCTCAGGCAAGTCTCGCTGCGTTCGCCAGGCTTACTCG
>Ga0315912_10001511_pt1 | contig 28128 bp, 21 predicted proteins | sample VfabasoilMG_FD_204469 | JGI IMG/M metagenome (GOLD analysis project Ga0315912, IMG submission 204469) | Garden soil microbial communities collected in Santa Monica, California, United States - V. faba soil | ecosystem: Environmental > Terrestrial > Soil > Garden | place: USA: California...
GCATATCAGCGTGACTCGTCGTCGAAGCGCCCTGCCTCGGAGGCCGTCCTTCGCTTCGATCCAGAAACACAACGACCACCCCCGCGTACGAGGGTGGTCGTCGTTGACAGCCGGTCACTCCATATCACCGGTAGTGAACCTTGAGCGCCCCCCACGTGGCGCGCTTCGCGGCGGTCGGAGCCTGTCCCAGCAGGTAGAAGCTGTCCGTCTCCGAGCCGGCGTTCCACAATCCACCGGGCTCGGTCGCCAGTCCCCATGGATGACCATCCGGCGAAGCGCAGCTCGAGAGAATCGCGTGCGTGTTGGGATCGATGAAGTAGATCCGGTCGAGCCCTGCGTCCGCCACGATGAGCACCCCGCTCGAGTACTCGACCCCGGAGGGTGACAAGCTCGGGGATGGAAACGAAGTGACGACGCTGCCGTCGGTCGGGTCCAACTTGTAGATCATGTCGTGGCCGTAGTCGGCGTGCCAGAGGAACGTGCCGTCCCACGCGAGGTCGGAGCCGTTCGGGTCGACCTCTCCGAATGACGGTGCGGGGATCTGGGTGAGGACCGCGCCGGTTGCGGGGTCGAGTCGAAAGATGCGCCCCGTCTGCTCCGGGAGGCACCACAGCGCCGTGCCATCCCACGCCAGTCCGCCGATGTGATTGCTCGGCGCCGGGATCGAGTGCACGACGGCGCAGCTCACCGGATCGACCTTGTAGATCGTGCTGCTCCCCCCGAAGCTTCCCACCCACAGATGGCTACCATCCCAGGCCGCCCCTCCGGGGAAGGGCACCTCTCCCTCGGGCGAGAGGCAGTTGTGGATCGGCGGACAGGCCCCCGCGATCGGGAGCCGAGGGCTGGGATCCTCACCCACCGCCAAGCCACCGATGCGCGTCTGCGCCGAGGCGAGCGACGCCGTTCCGATGAAAAGTGCCAGCAACATCACAGCCGACGTGCGCTTCATGGCGGCCCTCCGGAAGAGCGAGCGGAGCGAGAGGCAGTCGAGATGGGGCGATCATGGCCGGAGCGCGAGGCCGGGCCCGGCTCATCGGCGCAAGCGCACGCTACACCTCCAGGCGACGCGGGCAAACGCCCAATCGTCGCCCGGTCGCCGATGCAGCGCTCGAGGGATCGAGTCCGCTACTTGGGCTGCCGCAGGATCTCCTCCAGTAGCGGCAGCGCCTTCTCCGGGTCGCGCCGCGTCATGGACTCGACGGCCTGGCGCCGGACCTCGCTCGACGGGTGCGAGCGGGCGATCGAGGCCAGGTCCCCCATCACGTCGCCGCCCAGCTCCTCGTCCAGCCGGCCGAGGCTCTCGACCGCCTGGCGCTGGATGTGGACGTTGGAGTGCCCGCGCGCGATCTCCAGCAGCAACCCACGCGTGCGCGCATCCGCATGGCGGCCGAGGCTCTCCACGGCCTGGCGCTGCACGTCCTCGTCGCCGTTCTCGCGCGCGATCTTCGCCAGTTTGTCCACGGTCGTGGGCTCGTCACGGCGTCCCAGCGACTCCACCGCCTGGCGCCGCACGTCCGAGGACGAGTTCGTGCGCGCGATCTCCGCCAGCTGGTTGGAGATCTCGGCGCCGTCTCGCCGCCCGAGGCTCTCCACCGCCTGGCGGCGGACCTGCTCCGGCGCCTCGGAACGGATGATCTCGAGAAGCTCGCGATCCACCGCGGGCTCGTCACGCCGCCCCAGGCTCTCCACCGCCTGGCGCCTCGCCTCGAGATCTCGGCCGTCGCGGACGATCTGGGCCAGGACCTCGTGCGCGCGTGGCGAGTCCACGCGCCCGATCACCTCCACCGCCATGCGACGCGTCTCCGAGCTGGGATGCGTGTTGGCGATGTTCGAGAGCTTGTCCAGTGCCTCCTCCGTCGGGAAACGCCGGCCGATGCCCTCCACCGCCATGTCGCGCGCACGCTCCTGCGAGTTCTTCCACGCGATCTCTTCGAGCAGCGACAGCGCACCCGGTGTGCCGATCCGGCCGATGCTCTCCACGGCCTGCGCGCGGAGTTCCTCATCCGGCGACGTCTCCGCGATCTTCTTCAATCGCGGCAGCGCCTGTGCTTCGGGATAGCGCGCGAGCGATTCGATCGCCTGTCGCTGCACCTCCTGGTCGCCCTTGGACATCGCCTGCGAGCGTTCGGCCGGCGCGGACTGCCCGGGCTGCACGAGCGCCGACTTCTCCGACTTGGTTTTCGTCTCGGGGGCCGGCTTGCCGGGCTTCTTGGGATCGGTCTTGGAGCCACTCGAGGACGACTTCGCGGGCTTGCCCTCGGCCTTCACGTCCGACTTGCTCGCCGGCTGCGGGGGCCGCTCGCTCACCTTCTGGCCGAGAGCCTCGAACGCGGCGTGGCGTGTGCCGTCATTGGCCTCGGCCTGCCCCGCGATCGCGATCAGCGCGTCGAGCGCTTCCTGCGTCTGGAACTGGCCCAGTGCTTCGACGCTCGAGCGCCGCACGCCCGGCGAGGGATCCGAATACGCCGCCGTGGAGAGCAGCTTCACGCCCTCAATCGACGGATGCATCGCCAGCCCCTCGACGGCACCCCGGCGCACCTTCTCGGACGAGGACGTCTTGAACATCTTCGTGAGGTAGGGCGTGACGAGCGCCGAGTTCCTCATGTAGCCCACGCTCTCGACCATCCGCGCACGCAGCAGCGGGTCGTCCGTGTTCTCGATCGTGGCGACGAGCCAGCGGAACGCCTGCTCGTCCGAGACCGCATCCGCCCAGTAGAGCGGTTCGTTTCGGAAGTCGGCGGGAAGCTCCGCGGTCTGGACACGCACCCGGTCGGGCGTGCCCGCCGCCATGCGAATCAGCATCAGGGCCGGGCGCTGCTCCTGGTCGTCCTTCTCCAGCGACCGCTTGGGAGCCGACGTGCCCTGCGAGCGGCCCACGAGCACGTCCTCCATCGTGAACGTGCCGCTGCGGCCGAGCTGGTCCAGGTTGATGCCCTCGGTGTCGCTGAGCAGTCCACCCCGGAGCGACGGGCTCGTCTCGAACGACCAACCCACCCACCACACGCGCGCGCCGTTGCGTGCGGCATCGGTCTTGGCCCACGTCACGCGCTGGTCGAGCGGCTGCGCGGGCTCGGGGACGGCGATGACGCTCGAGGGCTTGAGCAGGTTGGGGTCGGTGGAAACGCTGGCCGACTTGTGCTTGGAACCGCCCTTGACCGTTCGAGCCGCGACGGGCTCCAGAGCGGCGAACGGCAGCACGAGCAACGCCGCCAGGAACGCCGCCGCCACCGCCACACGACGACCCACGGCGCGACGGTCGCGCAGCGGGTCCAGCACGGCGAGCAGCCGGCCCTCGAGGCTCGAGGGACGAGCGAACGCCACCGCGCCGAGCGCGGAGAGCCGCTTGGCACGCAACGAGCGCACCATGCCCAGCAGATGATCCGCGTAGTCGCTGGCGCGGGTGCGCGCCGCCAGCACGCGGTCGTCGCAGGCGCGCTCGCGTTCGATCTGCAGCCGCGAGGCCGCCCACCACACGGCGGGATGGAACCAGAACAGCGCACACGCCACCTGGGCGATCGCCTGGGTGAGGCAGTCGTGGCGCTGGACGTGCGCCAGTTCGTGAAGCAGCACCGCGCGGCGGAGCTCCAACGGCCACGCGTCCGCGCCCTCGGGCAACAGCACGCGCGGTCGCAGGAGCCCGCTCGCCACGGGCACCAGGATGCCGTCGGCGCGCAGCAGCGAGAACGGCAGCGTCAGGCCCAGCCGGTCGGCCGCTTCAAGTGCGAGCGCGTGCCACTCGCCGTCGCGTACGGGACGTGCGCCCTGGAGCATCCAGCGCAGCACGAGGTGACCGGAGACGAACGTGGCGAGCACGGCGAGCGCGCCGATCGCCCAGACGAGCAGGATCGCGCCGAAGAACGGTGTGCCCGACGGCGTGGGCTTGCTGGCCGACTTCTCGCTCGACGACTCGGCTGCAGCCGGAGGAGAAGTCCCCTCGCTGACCGAGGAGGGCGGGACAGCGTCCACCTGCTCGGGCCTGTAGGGCTTGGCATAGCGGCGTTTGTCGATCTTGTACGTCTTCTCGACCGAGGGCGCGACGGTCGCGCCTTCGGGCTTCTCCGAGCCCGTTGCGGCATCCGTGCCCGGTTCGACCACCGCGCCGAGCAGGCCGAAGCCGGGCGCGATCTGGCCCAGGAGCGGCGTGCTCACCTTCCACGCCGGCAGCGAGAGCTGCATCCAGGGCAGCGCGACGAGGCCCACCAGTGCGCACGCCCACACCAGGTGACGGTGTGCCGCCGAGGCACGGCGAAGTGCCAACACGAGCGCCGCGGCCAGCGCCAGCAACAGTGTGCCCTTCACGCTCAGTTCGATGAGGAACAGCACACCGGCAGCGGCCGGCGCTCCGGACAGGATGGGAGATGACAGGGGAAACAGCATGGGGATCCACATGGCAGTCAGCACGGGGACGAGGGCCATGGCGTCACCTCCCCTGCCGGCGCGAGGAATCGATCAGGCGCCGGAGACGTTCGAGTTCGTCGTCGGTCATGCGATCCGACGAGGATTCGAGAAGCGCGGCCACGGCCTTCTCGGTGGAGTTGTCGAACAGCCGTCTCACCACATCTTGAAGTATGGAGCGCCGCGCGCGATCGCCCGAGACCACGGGCAGGTAGAGGTAGCGCGGCCCGTCCTGGATGTGCTTCAGGTGCCCCTTGTCCTCGAGGATGCGCAGCATCGCGCGCACCGCCGAGTAGCTCGGCGGGTCCTCCAACTGGGCGAGCACCTCGGCCACCGTGGCGCGGCCGAGACGGTAGACCACTTCCATGATCTGGCGCTCGCGGCTTCCGAGCTTGGTGTGCGAACCCGGCTTCACGGCGGTCCTCCTTCGGCGGCGGGGCGCTGCTGCTCTGCTAGCACACTGCTAATCTACTAGCACACCCGGTGGTGCGCAAGGGGTTCGTGCCCGCGTTGGGAACGTGGAAGGGAGCGTTCGACCACGGAGCGGGTTGCCGGTTCGACAGACGTCTCCCCCACGCCGCGATGCGCGCGACGTTCGTATCCAGCGCGTTCGCAGGTCTGGAAAACTACCGTTGACCGTGCACGGAGCCGGCGCGATGCTTCCTCTCGCGCCCCGACCCACGGCCCTGCGGGGGTCAAGAAAGGAACGGACCCCTATGAGACGTCTAGCGTCCGCACGTCTCGGCCGGCTGATGGTGCTGACACTCGGCGCGGCCGTTCTGGCGACACCCTCCCTGGCGGATTGGCCGGCGAATGGCGTGGTTGTGACCGGGAGCTGGAGCAAGCAGAGCCGCGCCCTTCAGATGTTCACCGAGCCCGCTGGTGGCGTGAGCCTCGGATGGGACTGGTGCGGGGGAGCAGGCTGGTACCCGTTCGGGCGGCTCGAGCGACTCGACGCGGATGGGATCGCCCCGACGGGCTGGAACCCACCCGTCACCCCGAGTGGCGGCGATGAGACCCATGAACGACAAGCGGCGCGTGCGTCCGACGGCAGCCTGTTCACGGTCTACCGCCAGTGGGATGCACTTGCCGTCCGGCTCCAGCACCACCTGGCCGATGCGACGCTCGCACCGGGCTTCTCGCTCCCGGGGCTCGTGGTCGGGACCGGAACGTCCCTCGCGAGGGTGAACTTCCCTGCCGTCGTGACCGACGATGCCGGCGGCTGCTACGTGGCCTGGCTGCAGAACGCCCTGTCCGTTCCCGTGTCCCGTGTGTGGCTCACACGACGGCAGGCGAACGGAGCACTTGCGCCCGGGTGGAGCGCGGGTGGGAACCTGATCGCCGAATTCCCGTACGAAGAGTTCTCGGGGCCGCCGGCGCTGGCTCGCGACGGGGCCTCGGGTGTGATCGTCGTCTGGGGAGACAACGCCACGGTTCGCGCGAAGCGCTTCGGCCCCGACGGCGCGGCTTCTCCCGGCTGGCCCGCCTCGGGCTTGAGTCTCACGAACGTGGCCGACGCGGACGGATACACGGCTGCACCTCAGCTGATCGAGTCGGGTGCCGGCCACTGGATCGCCGCGTGGAAGGACGATCCGACCGGAGAGCATCGGGTCGTCCTGCAACGCTTCGGGAGCGACGGTGCGCTCGATGCCGCGTGGCCTGCAGCCGGAACCGTGCTCCAACAGTCCACGGCCGACGTCCCGAAGATTGCCGTCGTCACTGACGGCGGAGACGGGGCCATCACCGTATGGACCTCTTCGGCAGAGGACGCTCACGCGACACGAGTCCTCTCGAGCGGGAGCATCGCCCCCGGATGGGCGACCTCGGGGGTTCCGCTGATCAGCGCTGGTAACCAGATGATCAGCGTTCCCACCTCGAGGTTCGCGATCGCGCCGACTCCGTCGGGCGGCCTGGTGTTCGCCTGGGTCAATGTCGTCTCGGCCGACATGACCGCCTCACCTCGAGTGCGGTGGCTGCTGTCCGACGGTTCGTCCGACCCGGCCGGACCCGAGACCGGGCTCGTGCTCCCGCACGAGCGGCAACCCCGGGCCATGCTCGGCGCGAGCCCCGATGGAGCGGGCGGCGCGATCGTCGGCTGGGAGCTTCCCGACGAGACCGGGGTCGCGACGTACCTCGTGCTCAGTCACGTGGTCCACACGCCGGTACTCGCCGGCCCCCCGCCCACCGCGTTGTCCCGCGCGATCGCGCTGGCCCCGAATCCCGCGTCGCGCGTGCTCGACGTCTCGTTCACGCTCGAGAATGCCGAGCCCGCGAACGTCCAGCTCTTCGACCTCGGTGGGCGGCGCCTGCGCGAAGCCCAGGCGAGGGGGATCGGACCGCAGGTCATCCGATTCGACGCGCTCGACAGGCTGCCGGCCGGCATCTACCTGGTGCGCGTGACGCAGCGGACGTCCGAGCGGATCGCTCGGGTCGCACTGGTGCACTAGCCCGGCACGCGGGGCCAGACCATCGCCTGGCCCCGTTGCCGTGTCACGACGCGGGCCGGGCTGCGGGCTAGGCGGCTTCCTTGTAGACGATGTCGATGGCGAGACCCGCGGCGAGCAACAACGGCGCCTGGTCGGGCTGCCCGGCGACCTGGTCGTTGAGCGAGATCATGTAGTTGTCGGCGGTCGTGAACATCTCCTTGCCGATCCCCGCCCACTTCTTGGTGACAACGCCCAGCTCCTGGCCGCGCTCGTCGAGCATCTTGAAGTTCCAGCCCTTCCAGTCGCCCTTCACGTGCGCGATCTCGCGGCCGGTCCGGTCGAACACATGGAAGCCGCCACCGAACGAGAACAGCTTGCTCCGGAAGCGTCCGATCTCGCGGTTCGCCGCGTCGGTCACGATCACCGTGGTGCGCAGGAAGCCGGGCTTCTTCTGCAGCGAGATGACCGCCGGCGAGTTCTCGCTTTCGTAGACGCGCACGAACGTCGGCAGCAACGGCTTCTTGAGTAGCAGGCGAAGGAACTTCGCCCACGTCGGCGGCTCGTCCTTGGCGATCCCGACCGACTTCTTCGTCTCGGGATCGAGGATGTCGTACGTGTCGGTGAGCTTGAGCAATGACGCTCGCTCTTTCACGAAAAAGCTTCGGCGTTGGAACAGCATGGGACCTCCGGTGTCCGCCTCGAGCCGGAGTGGTTCGGGCACCTGCTGTTTTCGACGTCTTCGCGCTCGAGCTTGAGCGGGTGGGGGCTCACCAGCGGAGGACAGCGCCAGGATCTGGGGAGCAACTCCCTGTCCAGCGAGTCTCGACCCAGCGATGATCGGTCGCCTGCCTACTTCCCGGTCGCCTGCGCGTGGATCGCGAGCACGAAGGCGTTCGCCGTGCCACCCGGATAGAAGCCCGGCAGGGCTTCGAGCGTCGCGCCGAGGTGAACGGTGCGGCCAGTGCTGATCACGTAGCCCACTCGCCCACTCACCCCGTATGCGTCCGCGCTCGGCCCGTCGGCTGTGGAGACGGTGGAGAGCCCGGCGCCCGCGCCGAGGAACCAGCGATCCGTGACCCAGTATTGGACGGCGGGGCCCGCGAACAGGCAGACCGCGGTGGGGATGGGCAGTGGGATCTGGACGATCTCCGTGAACTGGAGCGAGGCCCGGTAGTTGATCGCCAGGTTCGGGGTCAGGTATTTCCCGAGAGACCAGGAGATCGCGAATCCACCGCCGGAGAGCACGCCGAGCGAGTCGTGCGGGAACGTCGAATGTGACCATCCCATGCCCAGTTCCATGGTCCAGCCCTTGCGGGTCGGTGTCCCGTAGACGAGGCGCGCTTCCTCCTGCTCGGCGACGGGCGGAGGTGGCACCGAGGAGCTGACGCTCGCCTTTGCGAGCCGCTTGAACCAGCCCTCCTTGGGCGGCGGGGAAAGCGCCGTCGTCGAGGGCTCGCGCTGTGCCAGCATGGACTGGAGCGACGCGAAGGCCCGGTCGAGCTGCTCGCTGTGAGTCGGCTCATCGTCCGTGCGCGTGAACTGCCTGAGGACTGACTCCAGCTCACTACGTTTTCGATGGCCGAAGGCGAGCTCGTGCCAGAGCCCGCCTCGCCAGACGTGCACCTTGATGAAAGGGTCGCTCAGGTACACCGCGCCTACTTCCGAGGCGCCGACGATCTGCTCGCCGTTCCTCGTGACGAACTCGAAGTGGTCCGGCCACACCGTCAGCCGGCCGGTCCCGCCGGGAGCTCCCTTGTCTTGAAGCATGTTCTCGTAGCTCTGGGGCAGCTTGGTCGCGGGCAGGAGCCACCGTGCCCTTGCCAGTCGGCCCACGTGCGAGTGAACGATGCCGCGGTCGAAGCGGATGCGCGTGTGGATCGCCTCGAGCGTGTCGGTGCGAGCGGGGTCACCGAACACGAGGATGTCGAACAGGTAGTCCACGCCGGCGTGGACGGTGTCGAGCGCACACGTGACCGACCTCGCGCCGTCCGACGCCACGGCGGCGAAGCGCTCGTCGGGCCGGCCTGCGGGCGGTGACAGGAGTCGAACGGAGACCCACAGGGGGCGCTTCGCCTTGTTGGTGAGATCGAGCCCCATGCCGGTGCGGATGTCGGCCACTTCCCGACGCGCCGGCGGAATCAGGCTGTCCAGCACAGGGACGAGGAAGCCTGCACGGACCTCGACGAAGCGCGATTTCAGACTGTGCAAGTCCGGTCGTGCTTCGTCTTCGGCGGCCGCCGCGTCGCCCGCACGGAGCAAGAGGACAAGCACCGCCAGCGCGGGTGGTACGAGGAGGCGCATGGATCCTCCGTTCGTGGATCGGGGGATGTGCGCTGCGGGACCTCTTCCGACCTCGCGCAGCGGCGCCAGCGTACGCGCGGGAGGCACTGCGTCCTACGCCAAAGTGGTGCAGTGAGCCGGACTAGAACCTGCAGGGCGCCTCACGCCACAGCACTCGCGTGTCCGAGTCCACTTCGGCCCAATGAGTTCGGGCAGGATTGCGCTATGCTTCCCGTCGTTCCTTTTTCGGAGCGTCCTCGATGCGAATTCGAACTCATTGTCACGTGTGCCTCGCAGCGCTCCTCGTGAGCGGCTGCGGGAAGAGCGTGTCCACGGTGGCGAGTTCGGATCCCGTCATCGTCCCGAGCACGGCTGTCGTGAGCCAGGGGAAGCACACGAAGTTCGAGTTCTACCCGCGGCTGCAGGGCACCCAGTGGCAGATCCTCTCGGGTCCCTTCACGGGATCGGTCTCCTCGAGTGGCACATTCCACGCGCCACTCACGCTGCCCGCCGAGCGCACGATCACGCTCGAGGCGTCGAACGGAACCCTGAAGGCGCAGGCGACGGTAGTCTTGATGCCCGGCACCGTCGAGCCCACCGATTGTTTCGCACCCGGACAGCCCGTCCCGCCCGGTGCTTCGGAACCGCCCTACGTCTACGTCGACGAGCTGCCGGAGGCTACCGTGCGAGTCACGCCGATCTATCCGGACGCCGCGAGAGCGGCGGGGGTGGAAGGAATGGTCGTGCTCCGTGCGCTGGTCTGCGCGTGCGGCGAAGTCTCGAACGTCTCCGTCGTGCAATCCGTCCCGATGCTGGACCAGGCCGCGATCGATGCGGTGAGCCAGTGGTTCTTCAAGCCCGCACGTGTCGAGGGCGAAGCGCTTGCGGTGTCGGTCCACATCCCGGTCCGGTTCTCGCTGCACTGACCGGACGAGACGCCTCTTGCCGGACTTCACCCGGGAAGGGACAGAGTCATCCCCATTCGCGTCGACCTCATGCGCGCCGTCGACTCGACGTTTCGCTCCTACCTCAACACGACGACGCGCGTGAACGTCCGCTCGCCCGCCTGCAGCGCGCTCGCGACGTAGAGTCCGGGCTCGAGCCCGGTGAAGCGCACGTTCAGCTCGCGTCCCGGTCCGGCCACGATGCGTTCGGCGCGAACACGACCCGACACGTCGAAGAGCGTCACCTTCACCTCTCCCTCGTCGGTGGCACTCAGCTTCAACTCCAGCCCTCCGCGGGCAGGATTGGCGTGGGGCGCCAACGCCAGCCGCGACACGTTGGGCGGCGGTGAGCTCAGCACGCCCATCGTCGCATCGAGTGCGGCGGCGTAAACGATGTTGGTCCCAGTGCGCGGGTCGTTCCACGCCGTGATCGCCCTGCCCGGAGAGATCAGGTCGATCGCAGGCCCCGCCTGCGCGGTGCCATCCGTGCACACGGGAGTGCCGCCGCTCGCCCAGCCCGCCGTCGGATCGCCCGCGGCGTTCAGGTGCTGGGCGTAGAGGTCCCGTTCGCTGTCGCGCTCGTCGAGCCACACGGCGAAGCAGCCGCCGCTCCCGTCGCGCGCGAGCTGCACGGCCGTTTGATTGCCGACGTCGCTGCACAGTGAGCGGCCGCCCGCGGCGAAACCCGGGGCGAGCGTGCCGTTGGCCAGGACGTGCGTGTAGTAGAGGTCGCTGCCGCTGGTCATGAGATTGCGCTCGTCCACCCAGGCGATCCACGCGCCCCCACCGCCGTCACTCGCGATCGCGGGCGTGTACTGCGCACCCGCCAGCGCGGCGATGGACTTGCCGCCAGCGGTCCAGCCGGTGGCCACGTCGCCGGTCGAGAGCAGGCGCTGGGCGTAGACGTCGGTTCCGTTCGCGATCGTGCGACTGTCGCGCCATGCGACGATCGCCCCGTCCGCGCCGTCGCTCACCGACACCTGCTCCAACTGATCGCGCAGCGCGTCGGTGACCACACGGTGGTAGGGGCTCCAGACCACGTGCCCGGTGCCATCCACGCGTACGGCGACGATGTCGACGCCCGTCGTCGTGAGATGGATCGTCGGCAGCAACATGAACAAGATCGCGCCATTGTCGCTACACGGGACCGCCGTGAGCCTGTCCGCGGCCACGGCACCGTTCTGGCCCACCGCGAACTGGAGCGAAGTGAACACCTCCGTGCCACCGATGTCCGGGTTCAGGACGGTCGCGATCACGTGGATGCCGGGCGTTGGCTTGCTGAGGATGAGCGCGCCGCCGTCGTTGCGTGGCACCACGCTGAAGACGGCATAGGTGTAGGTGGGTTGGAAGCCAGAGGTGAAATCCGCGCCCTCCGGGCTCCGCTGGAGCGCCACAGCGTGTGGCGACGCCGTGTTGCTGAAGTCGGCGAAGACGAACGCTTGGCCTCCGAATGCCCGGAGGACTCGCGATGGCCCCGGTGGATTCGACTGTGGGAGCGATCCCGGCGGGAGCATCGGCAGCGTCGTCCAACCGGGATCGCGACCGGCCGACGCCGTCACGCGCGCCACGGCGATCTCCGCCGGCAGCGTGGGACCGCGATACGCGATCTTGTACCCGACGAAGGCACTCCCGGTGCCATCGGCCACCACGCTCGCATTGGTCTCGGCCGCGAGGTGCGTTTCTGCGACCGGCAGGCCGGCCGTGGCCGGCTGGGCGTCTGCGCGTGTTGCGAAAGCGACCACACATGTGGTGATCGCGAGCGCGACGAAGCGGCGGGTGGTCGTCACGGGAAGCCCTCCTCGCTGAGCGCTGCAGGCGATGAGTCTCGCCGCCTGCAGTGGCGGGGTCAATGCCGAAACGCCCTGCCGCGGCCCTGCGAGGGAACAATGCGCGAGGGCCCGTCACCCACGGCGACGGGCCCTTGGCGCTGGGGCGTCGCTACGCGTGATGATGCGCTGCGGTCTGGGCGCCGAGCGCGCGAGTCGCGGCCTCGACGTCGGCGGGTGCGACCCACACGATCGCGCCGTAACGGCTTCCGCCCGCGCTCACGCCGCAGGTCGCGTGCACGTTGATGTCCTTCAGCGCTAGCCGGTCGAGGATCTCCGCCACCGCGCCTGGCTTGTCCGTGCCGTGCGCGAGGAACGCCGTCTTCGGGCCCTGCGGGCTGAGCCCGAGCTTGCGCGCGGCCTTCGTGAACGCATCCGGGTTCTCGGGCACCAGGTCCACCTGCGTCTTCCCGGAGCCGGTCGGGAACGCCATCACGGCCAGCAGGTTCACTCCCTCCTTCGCGAGCTGCTTTCCGAGTTCGGCGCCCTTGCCCGGGCGGTCGTCCACGTTGAGGATGAAGTAGTCCACGGCGAGAACCTGATCCTTCATGGCGGGTCCCTCCTCTTCACTGCGGTGTCAATCGCGCGGCCCGACGCCGGGATTCTCTCCTCGCGGGGCCCTGATGCAAGGGGAGTTCTCGGCCGGGCAGCCCGCCGAAGCGCATCGTCTCAATTCCCATGGCCTTTCGGCTCGCCGCCGAGGACCAGTGGATAAGTGCGCGCGGCTGCCGGAGCTCCGAGGTCTGCCACAGCCAGAAATGAGAACGGATCAGAACCGGATGCTCAGTGCGAGCCGTCCATCGGGGCGGAAACCGACCTGCCCGCTCATTCGACTGCCCTTTGACGTTGCCGAGGGCGTGATCGCGAGATCATGGAGCGCGCTCATGCCCGCCAAGAGCCCGCCGGCCGCACCCACGATCCCGAACAGGACACTCGCATCCGTGACCTGGTCGCTGCTGCCTTGGAAGATCGCGCTCGCCGCACCGAACGACCCCAGGCAGATCGCCGCGCCGATCGATCGCCTGATGAGTCCTTTCTTCGCGAGATCGCCGCGACCACCGCTCCACAGGCCCAGAGCGGGCCCGGCGACGATCCCGGTCGTCACGCCAGCGAACAGCGCAATATCCTCTGCTCTGGAGTCCCTCGTGGTCAGGCCATAGGCCAGCATCGTGGGCACGGCGGTGGCAGCGAGTCCGACGCCCAGTGCAGCAGCCGGTGAGAGCGAGTTTCGCGAGCGCGTCGGAGCCGAAGGTGCAGCGACGGCGGCGGGTCCGAGCGGAGCAGCCGCCGCGGAGTCCGGGGACAGAGTCGAAGCTCGCGCGAGGATGGGGCACAGCGCCACGCCGAGCACGGCCAACAGCGCGCGGACCAATCGCAAGCATTCCGAGCAAGAGTTCACTGGCGGCCTCCAGAGTGAACGCCGGATACTGGCTGACGTTGCGTACCTTAGCACGGCATTCCCACTGAGGCAGCGCTGGACCGGGCGCGGCGCGCAGCGTTAGCGGCGCCGGTGCGCGGTCCCTGTCTCGCGCGAGCGTGGTGCTGGGAGCACCTCGAATGTGATGTTCAATCCCGGGGACTCTTCTTGCCCCTCCCAAAGAAAACCTTCCCGCTGGAATTTCCCTCCTCCGGGAAGCGCCGCCACGAGTCCGAAGGTTCGGGAGGAATAGTCTCCTCGTTCCTCGCGTTGCCACCGTAGAGCGACCGAGGCTGAGTCCAGCTGTCGAACGAACTCGAGCGGCAGCTCGCCCTCGGCGACGGTCATACCCTCTGTCACGATCCGACACCGTGTCCCCGCGGGCCCTACGACTCGGAGGACCGTGCGTGGCTGCGGACTCGGAACTCGGTTCCACCGGAAACCACCGTACGCATTCACTTCATTCAGCCATTCCCACCGGTCCGGCGGACGTCGGCCCTCACCCGTCAGGCGCCACCAATCCCGCCACACGGGTCGGGCTCCGTCCCACCACTCGTCCCAGCTCGTGGCTTGCCGCGAATGAGCGACGCTGGTGATTCCGTTGATCAGGTCGCTTTCCCAACTGTGGTCCTCGTAGACGATGCCGGGGTACTTCGCGACCAAGTCGGGGCTCGGGAACATGTGCTTCAGTGCGTTGCTGGCATGTTGCCCAACAGTTTCGCGCATGCTGTAACAGTCGTAGTCCACCACGAATGACCCAGAATCCTCGACAAGTGTCGCGACGGTGTCCGCGTAGGCGGCCATGGCCCCAAGCTCGCGGAGCAGGACGATGCCGTACGCCCGCCCGAGCGGACGGTGGCTGTGGAGCAGGGATAGCGCGGCCGGAACGGCGCACCCGCCGAGCGCCAGCATCTGTTCCGTCGTGGTGGGTGGAGGCGGGGGTGGCAGACTGTCCCAGAACAGTAGCGCGCCCATTCCGAAACTATGGTGGGGCGTTAGGTAGTCGTCTTCCTGGTCCTCGAGTCGAGTCGCCAGCGCAAACCCGTTTGCGACGCTCTCGGCCACGAGGCGCTCGAGCCGCGGATGCGCCTGAAGATCGGCGGGCGTTGTCGTTCGCGTGAACGACATCGCGATCACGCCACGAACGCGCGATGGTCCCTCGGCTGCCCGTAGGAGTCGGGAGTCATCGACAGCGGCAAGCGCTGCAGGGCCGGCGCAGGCGAGCCGGTACTGGGCCTCGCGCCAATCGGCAGGCTCGGCCGCGAGGAGCTGACGGGCCATCTCGCGACATCTCGAACGCGAGCCCTGCAGGTCCAGTTCAGGACGAACGGCTCGTGTCGGTTCCGCCGACAGCGTGAGTAACGCCGTTCCTAGGAATACGATGAGCAACCTGTTCGCGGGCAAACCGACCTCCCATGCTCCGGTTCAGTCGATGGTGTCGGCGGGATGGCTTGTCCTCTCCAGCCCACCGTCCGACCTACGCCCGCTACGAGTTCATATTCCCACGAGTGATGCTCCGCGGGGAGGTGAATTTGCCTGCACGAGTGTTGCCGGGAGCGGGACTCGAACCTGCACGGGCTTGCGCTCGGCGGATCTAGAGCGCGCTCGGTCCGACACCCTCAGTTCTGGCGTTCACTGCAAGGCGCGGGAGCCTAGTGTTCCAGAGGCCAACCCTACTGTTCGAGGCCCCATGAACCGTCTCCTTGCGCTCGACATCTCGGCCCTGGCTGACCAAGGTTTTCGCTTGCAGTTCTACCTTTCCGCGACGGTGCCCCTTGGACTCGGAGGAATGGGATTCGGAGAGGCTCGACTCAGTTTCAGCGGACTGCCAGCCGGTGCGGTCGTCACCTCCTGCAACGGCTATCTAGGCGGCAACCCCGTACCAACCCGCCTGACGAGCTGGGGACGACTCAAGCAGATCTATCGCTGATATGGAGTCACCGGCTGACAACGACGACCACCCCCGAGGACGAGGGTGGTCGTCGTTGTCAGCCGGTGACTTCATCTCAACGATACATGCCCTTGACCCTGCCCCACGTGCTCGGAAGGGTCGGTACGAGCCCACAGTCAGTGCCGAGAATCGGCTGCGGGTTCGTGCAGCCGGGTCCGAACGCAGCCGCGCGCAGGTGCGCTTGGGAATTGGCGCCGTCATTCCGATTCACCCTGATGCCGGTGTTGTTCTGCCCCGGCGTGGTGCAGTAGAACATCGGGAACGTGCACGCGCCGTTCGCCGGCAGCGTGTACGTGAACTTGTACGTGCCCGGCGACACCAGCGTGGCGACCCGGTCGGTGTTGCCGGATCCGGACGAGTTCACGCGCACGTTGATCGTGGGGCCGGTGCCTCCATTGGCGCACTCGGTCACGTTGTTGATCGTGAGTTCGTACGTCTTGCCCGGCTCCACATCCCAGAACTGGACCGAGGAGCCGGTGGGTCCCGAGACGCAGCCGCCGTCCGTCGGGACCACGCTGATGAGGCGAGCATTCGCCTGCGCGAGCGAGGGGATGGTCAGGACCGCGAGGGTGGCGAGCATGCTGAGGTAGCGATGGGTCATGGCGAATCCCTGATCCTTGGGCAAGGGTCTGAAAGCGGGGGTGCGCGAGCCGCGGGCCGTCGGCACCGGGACTGCACGCACCAAGAGCGCGAATTCCGCATCGTCCTTTGGGGACCTCTTCCACCCGCATGGATGGAGTGAGGCGAGTGGCGAGATGGAAGCGCGCGCGACTTGAAGCAACAGCCAGTTCCATGCCACCGCCGCATGCTCGCGAGGGAACTCCGCAATGCCCTGCGCAAGCGAGCGATGCCGAACGCCACCACGCGATGGCTCCACTCATCCGCGCAGACATCGACGGAGGCTTCTTCCTCCGCCCATGTAAGACTTACAAGGACGAGTCGCACCGCGTGCCCCCCCGAGCGGGCGGCGCACGCTCGGCAGTCTTCCGCGGGGGCACGGCCGGACGCGCCCTGGGCTCGACCTTCAACGCGGCGCGTGGAGAGCCCCGGCGAAGGGAGGCGATGGTCCGACGGGGGGGCCTGACGGTCGGTCGTCTGCGGCTGCGCCGTCCCAGGATCCGGCGCGTAGCGGGATTTCAACTGACCCCAGGTCTCGCGCTGTACTCGCCCTCGGCGTAGGGCCAGGGGTGGTGTCAGGAGCAGGACTCGAAACTGCACCGGCTCGCGCCCTGCGGATCCATTACGGACAGCGCGGCTGGCGGCTCCTGACACATCACGTCACTCGTCGGCCACCAACAACGATGTGTTCGCAACTCGCCTGGGCTCAAATGCCCGCGCACGCCAATGTGCGCTGCTCAACACACCGTGAGCCATCTCACTCGACAAGGTGCAGTAGGCCGCAGCTATCGATACTTCGCCTTGACCCGCCCCCAGCTTGTCCGCATCGCGGGAGTCACTCCCGGGCCGAACTTCTGCATCCGGTAGTTCCCCGAATCCACGACGAAGACATTGCCGAAGCCGTCCGTCGCCACCGTGAACGGGTTATTGAACTCCCCGTTACCACTGCCAAACGAGCCCCACTTCGTCAGGAAGGTGCCCGTGCCCGTGAACTTCTGGATGCGCTGGTTCCCGGTATCGGCGACGTAGACTTCGCCGGCGGCGTTCGTGGCCAGCCCGTTAGGATGGTTGAGCCGCCCATCCTCGCTCGTATCGGCGCCGGACGAGCCCCACTGCGTGATGTAGCTACCCGTGCTCGTGAACTTCTGGATACGGTTGTTCCCCGTGTCTGACACGAACACGTTCCCACTGCCGTCCACCGCCACGCCCGCCGGGGCTGCGAACTGTCCGGCACCACTGCCCGGGGTGCCCCACTGCGTGATGTAGATGCCTGCTCCACTGAACTTCTGGACGCGATTGTTGTAAGTATCTGCGACGTACACGTCACCCGCGGCGTCGACTGCGACTCCCAGGGGAAAGTAGAACTCCCCGTTGCCGCTGCCGAACGAGCCCCAGCGCGCGAGAAAGCTGCCCGTGCCGCTGAACTTCTGGATACCGTTCTGCTGGTCCGTGACGTAGACGTTACCGGCGGCGTCGGTCGCCACTCCGAGTGGGCCCTGGAACTCCCCATCGGCGGAACCAAGCGCGCCCCACTGAGTCAAGAAACTGCCCGCGCCCGTGAACTTCTGGACGTGGGAATTGTATTGATCCACCACATAGACGTCGCCGGCGGCGTCTGTTGCCACGCCATTGAACCCGAGGCCCAGGCTCCACTGGGTGAGGTAGACCGGGGGCTGTGCCGCGACGGCCGCGGGCAGGACGGCTGCGAAGCTCAGAACGGCGAGCGAGAGCGCAATGCGCCGGGTTCGTGCTGTCATGGCAGGCTCCCTCATTGAATGGTCGTCCTTGGCCGGTGGGACACGTCGAGCATCCCGGATGCGCCGAACCTGGCGCAGTCTGTCATCGATAGTGTGACTTGATCGCCCGCCATGTGGATCGCTGTGTCGCGGTCACGGCGGTGGTGCACGTTGCTTCCGTCACATTGAACGCGTTCGGATGTTCATGTCCGAAAGCTGGCCACGTCACGAACGCCGGCATGGCACTGCCCTGCCACGCCACGCGATCGCTGGCCACGCCATCCGCGGGGCCATACATGTACCGCGTGCCGCACGCCGGCGTCAGGTCGTGACAATCGATGGTCTCCTCGGGATCGAAGTCGAGCGAGGCGATCCTCATGCCGGAGAACCCGATGCACATGGGAGTCGAACATCCGCCGCATGCGCCGGTGCCCGTGGTCTTCGCGTGATTGATCCGGAGCGAGAACGCAAAGTACTGCTGCCGATTGAGCAACGAGAACGTATCGGCAGCCATGACGAATCTGTAGACGCGCAAACGGGCTCGCCCAGGCGAGAGGAAGCCCATCTCGTAGGTCCCGATGTCGCACGAGGTGATCCCTGGTGCCGGATCGATACAGGAGGCGGCTCCCGCGGGCGAGGCGCAGTCCATCGAGAGCGAGATCGTTCGGCACGCGCCCGCATTCCGGAATGCCCACCATGCGGGAAGGGCCGCGGCGGAAGAGAAGAAGTCCACCTGCGGCTCGAAGCCCTGGACTCCATTGAAGTCGCGCCCGGGCACGAACGAGGCCACCAGCACTTCGCCGCCCGAGTTCGTGTCGCAGGCGAACGCGCGATTCGCAGTGCCCCCGTCCGCCAGGCACGCGTCCCAGCGCAGCGCTACACCAGGCTGAAGGCCGAAGGCCACTTCGGGCAAGAGGGACAGGAGCAGCAGAGGGAGAAGACGGCGGATGAAGACGCACCTCCGAGGTGGGAGCCTCCCCCGAGGACGAGTGGGCGTCAGCGACCCCCGAAGCCTGCGCTCCGGCGATTTCCCACGTCAACCTGAAAGACCGTGGGCGGGGCCACGTGGGTCGCCGAGAAGGCCTGGTGCCGGGAGCAGGACTCGAACCTGCACGGGCTTGCGCCCATCGGATCTTGAGCCCTACTCAGAGGCGCAGCGCACCGTGCTGCATTGCGAGCCATCGTGCGCCATCAATGGTTTTTGGGTAGCGATGCATGCCCATGCTCCCCGAGTGCGCTGGTGGTGTCTGCACCATTCTTGTACCTGAGTGGCGTGAACGCGCGCTCGGTCTTCGGCCTCGACAACACTGACCAGCAAATTCAGTCGGTCAATAGTCGCGGCGCCTACTCTGACGAACTATCCGGCCAGGTCGGCATGCGCCAGATCGTATCGGGCTGAAGCAGAAGGTCACTGTACCCGCGCAGCGAGTAGAGCAGATCCTCATCGAGAGTACGCAGATTCTGGAAGTAGGTCTCCCATTGCGCGGGTGTCATTGTCTGAGAGATGTTCGCGAGCTTGTACTGCTCACGAAAGCGAATCCGCGCATTCAGCGCATGAGTCGTCATCATGATGGACTTGATCCGATGTCGGATGCTGTCTGGTGACTGAAACACGCGCGGCAATTGCCCATTCAGCGTAGGGCTCGTGCCTTCATAGAGTTCCTCTAGCGCGACAAGGCCAATCTTCTTGCTCGCAGCATGCTTGCGCTCATTGTTCAAGATCGCATAGTTGGTGCCGGCGATACCGTAGTTGGTGACAAACTCTTGGAGCACGGATCGCGCTGTCGCCTCCTCTGCGTTGCGCGCTTCAATAGCAATCTGGTCTTGATCCGCCTTGAGCTGCTCCAAGTCGTGCTGGATGGTCAGCCGGTACGCGAGCCAGACGCCTAGGACAGTCGTGAATGTGCCGATCATCAGGTCGGCGAAGTGTTCGGTGATCCACTTCCAAGTGACCCTTAGGCCCCTACTGGCTTCCCGAAGGCGACGCGCCACGGTGTCTCTGAGTCTGTTTCGTCGATCTGCTGTTGGCGTCATGAGCGAACTCTTGGGCCTCGCGCTGGGCGGCTCGACGGGTTTGACTATCTGCTGGACCTGTCGGGCTGAGCTGTCCGACTGGTCGGGGCGTATCGAGCCTTCACCTGTCCCCACGACTGCTTCGCGATGGAAACCGGCAGTTCTTTGAAGACCTGGACCCGATCATTCCCAAGATCCACTACATACACCTCGCCGAGGTCACCGATGGCCACATCAACGGGATTGTTGAACTGGCCCGGACCCGTGCCGGCGACACCCAGGGCCTGGATGAATGCACCTGACGCCGTGAACTCGTCGACTCGGTTGCCGAGGTGGCTCGTGACATACAGGTTTCCAGATGCCTCAACAGCAATCCCCGTTGGCCCGTTGAATAGGCCGTCGCCATCGCCTGGAGTACCGAACTTTCCGAGCAGGTTGTGCGCCGAATCGAACATCGCGACCCGATTCCCGTTCTCCTCGGTGATGTAGAAAACGCCCGTAGGGCTGAGTGCGATTGCCGAAGGGCCGAGGACCTGCCCGACAGCCCATGCTGAGACGAATGCGCCGTCGTGAGTGAAGGTCTGGATGCGATCGTTCTCTCCGTCCGTGACGTGGACCATTCCCGTTGGGTCGACCATGAGTCTGCGCATGCCTTTGAACTGACCCAGCCCCGATCCAAAAGAGCCCCACTCGAACAGATAGGTTCCGCTCGTGGTGAAGACTTGAATGCGGCTGTTGTCAAAGTCCACGACGTACAGCCGCCCGCTGCCATCGAGAGCCAATCCGATTGTCTTCCCGAACTGGCCCGGGCCTGAGCCTTGGCTTCCCCATGAAGTAAGGTATTGCCCGTCCAGTGCGAGCTTGACGATTCGGTAGTGCATCTGGTCGCTCACGTATGCGAATCCGCCGCCAACCGCGATTCCGTACGGCTGGGAGAGCCCTCCAGGCACGCTCGCGCCCCACTCCATCACGAACTGGGGCGCCGCCTTCGCAATGCTCGCGACAAAGAGTCCAAGAGCTAGACACAGGAGGCCGGCGGCGACGGAGAAGACCTTTCGGGCCATGAGACCACCTCCAGTTGAGTGCGTACGGCTGCGGACCACCCACTGCGAGCGCACTGAGTCGCAATGATACGACCGTTAGACTAGCACTGCTGCCGGGGATCGCGCTGCTGTGAATGACGTACCTAGACAGCAGGGGGCAAGTCGAAGCATCCTCCGCCGACGCGCCACGGAGCGCGCGTTGAACTGTGTGACCGTGTGATTGCGATTACTGGTCCTAGTTCGCAGTTGTTTCGTACGCGGCGTCACGAGGAGAGAGGGACCGGATATGGCAGATGTCCCGCCGAAGGCACCCGATGACCCAGTACCACCAGCCCAAGTTCGGCCGAGCAGCGCATCTGAGCAGCCGGTTGCTCCGCCGCCGCCCACCCTGGCCGCGCCACTCGCCGGGCCGACCCAGCCGGCCAGCGTCAAGAAGTCCGCCGTGGCGCCGACGCCGGGCGAAGTGATAACCAGCACGGCGACGGGCAACTCCTACACATTCGGCGATCAAGTCGGAGAAGGCGGATTCGGGGTCGTCTATCGCTGCACAGACGTGTGGAACAATCTCCTCGCAGCAAAGGTACTCAAGCCGCGCGGTACCTATGAGGGCGTAAGGCAAGCCGCGGAAGGTGAGCTACAGCGCCTTCTCCTGTTGCGACACCCCTACATCACCTATGCCTTCGACGCATTCGAATACCGCGACACGTTCTATATTATCACCGAGTACTGTGACATGGCGCTCGACGAGCTAATGCAACTTCCCAAGTTCGACGGCTCCGTCTGGGTCACTCCCATCGCGCGCTGTCTACTCCAAGCCGTGCAATTTGCGCATCTCAATGGCTACGCCCACCAGGACATTCACTGCGGCAACGTTTTCGCGGCTCTGGTTCACGACGAAATGAGTCCGACCGAGGCGGGTGCTATCAAATTCAAGCTAGGAGACCTTGGGGTCGCAAAGTTCATTGGCGATATCGGCGAACACAACACGCGCGCGCAATGGATGTTGCCTCCCGAGGTTCTTGATCCGAAGGAGTTTGGCCCCATAGATCTCAGAGTCGACATCTATCACGCGGGCCTTCTGTTTCTGCAGATCCTTGCGGGCAAAGAGTTGCGATTCACGAAGGAGCAGGTGCTCGAGGGTGTGCCGAGACAACAGGCACTCGCGCTGCCTAGACCATTCTCGACAGCGTTGGAGAAGGCACTACGCCGTCACGTCCCCAAGCGCACCGAGACTGCGATGGAGATGTGGCGAGATCTCAACAGCCCCGCCAGCTAGTGCAGTCGTGGGTGTGCGCATCACGCAGACGGGGTGCGCGGGCCCTTCCCGGGCGACGTGAGAGGGTGCCGGCGACCCCGCATCTCCGTTGGCAAGAGAGCCTCCTTACGTGAGGCCAGGCGGCAGCAGGAAACGCCCGGCTTCCTCGGCGCCACAGCCTCGCTCGCGCCGCTACGCGGAAGTCCGTAGCGCTGCATGAGTAGCTTGCGGACCGCGTTCTTGCCCCGACGGCCTCTCTCGTCCACTCGACTGTAGGCCCGGGGCATCGCTCGCCATCGATGCTCGCTCCCAACCGTGGCGGAGCTTGGTGCCGGGAGCAGGACTCGAACCTGCACGGGCTTGCGCCCAGCGGATTTCAAGGGCCGCGCCTGCACCCATCGGAATAGACGGTGGCGGTGACACGCCCGCACCAATGGCAGGGATGGGCGAGTGCGTGGGGACAGTCTGCGACCAGAATTGACCGCTGGTGTCCGCTTGTTCTCGCACAGTTCTGGCACAGCGACGGCACTGAACTGTCCGTCGCGGCCGGCAGTCGGGCCAGCCCACTGTGCTTGGTGTCGAACGACGCCGTAAGTGCCCTATCCGGCACGTGCACTTGCCAGCGTCGTGTGCGAGGCGCGCCTGCGCTCGGACAGGCTGCGAGCTAGCGAACGATCGCCGTTCGCGAACACACCTGTCGCGCGCCCTGCCGGAGCCGGATGAAATAGACACCCGGCGCGAGCGCGCCCGTGTTCGAGAGCTCGATCTCGTGTTCACCGGCAGCGAACGACTCCAGCTCCCGCGTCCGGATCACGCGACCTGCGATGTCCAGCAAATCGAGTCGCGCGAGGCCGCTCTCTTCAAGCGTGATGCCGAGTCGGAGGCTCGTGGCCTCTGCGCCAACAGGTGAAGGCACTCGAAGTCCGAGCGGGTAACGCGTTGCTCCGCTCGGAAGTCCCATGAAGCCACGTCCGAGCACACGGACGACCGTGCTGCCCTCGAAGGAGTCGCGACCGAGCATGCCCGTGATCGTCACCGGCACACGCTGGCCGGCTGGGAGCGCCGCCGCGAGTGCCGCGCAATCGAACTGAACCAACAGCTCACGGGAGCCCTGTCGCCTCCAAGAGCGGGGTGCGCCTTGAGCCGCAGGTACGGTTCCGTTCAACCGGATCGAGGCGAGATCGATGTCGGCCACCGAGCGCGGCGGAGTGACCTCGAGGATTCCCGTGATCCACCGGGCCTCCGCCCGGGGGTTCAACACCGCCGGCCGCAACTCGAAGCGCACAGGGATGACCGGCGCCAGGGAACGATTGAGCAGTAGAGAGATCGACCGCGAGCCGTTGTTCGACACGGCGAGGTCGGTGCGGCCGTCGCCATCGAAGTCGCCCGCGGTCATCGCGCGTGGCCAGGCCCCGGTGCCGTAGTCCACGCCCGTCCCGAACGTCCCATCCCCGCGGCCGGGATGGACCGAGACCATTCGGACGTCCTCGCCATAGAGGCGTGCCATGTCCACATGGCGATCGCCGTCCAGATCCTCGAGAACGGTGCTCCAAGCATCCTGCCGGGCTTCGAAGTGCGTCCCCGGTCGTAGAGTCCCATCGCCGTTGCCCATCCAGACGAGATTACCGCTCACGACATCGAGCCGCCCGTCTTCATCGAGGTCTGCCAACGCAACGGGTGAATCGTTCGCGAAATGGTTCCCTGAGTCGTAGGTGACCTGGGAAGCGAAGGTTCCATCGCCGTGCCCGAGCAGGACCGAGACGCTGAAGCCCGCAAGCCCGAGGACCAGATCCTGCACGCCGTCCCCGTCGATGTCGCCGGCCGCCGCAGAGGTAGGGACAGGCCCAGTCGCAACACGGTAGACGGGTTCAAACGAGCCGTCGCCGCGACCGATCATGATCGAGGCCGCCGGGGCGCTGGAGTGATGTGGAACGGCAAGATCCATCCGCCCGTCGCCGTCGAAGTCAGCGAGCGCCGGCAGAAGGGGCACGCGCGGATCCAAGTAGGTCTCAGCAAGCTCGTGGAACGTCCCATTCCCGTTCGCGAGCATCACAGAGATCCCTGTCGGCGTCGCGACCACGAGGTCCGGCGTGAGGTCGCCGTCCAGATTCGCAGCGAGCAGAAAATCGCGTCCACTGGAATGAGAGTCCAGTGGATCACTAAATGTGGCGTCTCCCTTCCCCAGGATCACGCTGATGCCGCCGGGGCCCGTGTACGGGCCTCCGTTCGTGGTGGCTAGGTCGGTTCGGCCATCGTGGTCGAAGTCTGCGGCGACGAGGCCAAGGGGGCTCCTCCCCAAAGGCCGGTCGCGCGTCCCGAACGTGCCGTCGCCGTTGCCCATGAACACGGACACCGCGGCCTGGTCGAGGTCCACGGCGACCAGGTCCATGGCGCCATCCGCATCGAGCCGGCCGGCGGCGACGAAGATCGGCCCTCGGCCCGCCGGGAGGTCGGGACGCCGGACGAAGTTCCCGTTCCCGTCGCCGAACAGGATCGACAGCGAATGCTCATCGAAGTCGAAGTCGTCGGGGCTGTTCGCGGTTAAGAGGTCGAGCCTTCCGTCCCCATTGACGTCCGCGACCGTGACTGAGTTCGGGTTCATCGCGGTCGGGAAGAGCCGAGCCGCACCGAAGGTTCCGTCCCCGTTCCCCGGCAGGACCAGGACACCGCTCATATAACCGCGATCGTCGCCGTGGTTGCAGAGGACGAGGTCCAGAAGAGCGTCCCCGTTCAGGTCGGCGAGATCGGCGTCCAAGCATCCGAAGCCTTCTCCGCTCCAGACCGCCTGCCCGAACGTGCCGTCCCCGGCGCCCCGTCGCACGGAATAGGCCCGGGCCCCATTCCCTTCCTCGTCCAAGGGCTGGGCATAGTAGCTGGCCGTCACGACGTCCGCGCGACCATCCCCGTCGAGGTCGCCGACCGCCGCGCTGTAATCGTAGGAGGATCCAAAGGCCTTCGGGGAGCCGAACGTGCCGTCGCCATTCCCGAGCAGTGCCGCGTTCTCGGTCACGAGGTCCAGTTTCCCATCCCGATCAAGGTCGACCGCATTCAGGCAATGCACCCGATCTCCGCCCGGGTAGTTCGTCGCAGGACCGAACGTCCCGTCCCCGCTCCCGCGGAATACCGCGATCGTGCCCACGGACGCCGGGCCTTCACCGTGATGGGAGACGACGAGATCCACGAGGTCATCGCCGTCCAGATCCTCGATCACCACGGCCTGCGGGGCGTAGCCCACAGGGATCATACGGTGCGGCTCGAACGTCCCGTCCCCCTTCCCCTTCAGGATCGAGAGCGAGGAGATCCGCGAGGGATAGTCGCCGACGTTTGTTGTGACGAGGTCCGCCTTCCCGTCCCGGTCGAGGTCGGCGATCGCCACGGACGTGGGCTTTGTCCCAGTCGAGAAGTAGGAAGAGGGTGCGCGGAACACGATCTTCGCATCCACTGCCGTGGACGCGGCGAGGAGGAGGACCGCACAGGGGATTCGCATGAAGTGCCCGGCCCTCATCGCAGCACCGCAGTGCGCGCGCGCGCCACGCGGCCGGCCTGCGTGAGACGCAGAAAGTAGATTCCCTGCGGCAGCGAGTGCTCGGCCGCCAGCTCGATCGTGTGTCGGCCGGCGTCCAGTTCGCCGACCTGCCGCGACACCAGCACTCGTCCCGCCACATCCACCAGATCCAATCGGGCCGGCGTGCGATTGGGAAGCACACACTCCACGCGCAACTGGCCATCCGCCGCCGAGCCGACTGACCAAGCTCGGACCGAGAGAGCTGGCGGGTTCTCGCCAGCGGAGGATTCGTGCTCGATGTCCACCGCGATCGGTCCCGTGCCGCGGCGCACGCGGATCGTGTCCGTACCGAGGAACTCCTGACCGTTCACCGTGCCAGTGATACTCACAGGAACGCGCGTGCCTGGCGAAAGGGTTGCCTCCACCGCGGCGCGCTCGAACCTCACTCGCAGCTCGTGCGCACCGTTGACGTTTGGCCCTCCAGGCACGACGGGATGCGCCCAATCGACAGGAACGGAACCGTTCAACCGAATGGAGGTGACATCGATGTCACGTGCGGAGAGCGGTGGCAGGGGCACGATGGTGCCTGTCACCCATCGGCCCGGGGAGGCGAGGTTGAGCGTGCTCGGACCGAACTTGAACGCCACCGTTACCGGTGGAGCTGGAGCCCCGCGATTCAGGAGCACTGACACGGTGCTGGAAGACGCACTGGCCACCGCCATGTCCGGTCGTCCGTCTGCATTGAAGTCCGCAATCGTGAGGGACACGGGACCGCGGGCCGTGTCGAAGTCCTTGCTCGACCCCAGCCTGCCCGCTCCGTCGCCGAGCAGCACCGAGATCGTGCTCGACATGTAACTTGTCACCGAGACATCCAACCGTCCGTCCCGGTCAAGGTCCGCGAGGGCGACCGCCACTGGACCCTCTCCTGCCGCGAAGCCGGCTTTGTCCGCGAACGTGCCATCCCCGTTCCCACGCAGCACCGCGACGGTTCCATAGTTCCAGCTCGCCGCCACTATGTCCTGCCGCCCGTCCGCATCGAGGTCCCCGATCGCGACCTCCTGGGCACTCCAGTCCCCCCGGAATAGCCGCTTAGCCCCGAAATCACCGCCTCCTGTCCCCAGCAGGACGTAGATGTGGTCGTCGACATGGCTCGCTACGACTAGGTCTGGCAGGCCATCTGCATCGAGGTCCTCGGTCGCCACCGACCCGATCCACGTCCCGATATCCAGATCGCTCCGGGGCCCGAACGTGCCGTCTCCATTCCCGAGCAGTATCGATACAGAGTGCCCGTCGTTGTTCGCCACAGCAATGTCCAGCTTCCCATCCAGGTCAAGGTCATCTACGGCCAACGAAACTGGATTGCGGCCGGTGCCGACATCGATGCTGCCCTCGAACGTGCCGTCACCCACGCCGAGCAAGACCGAGACCGAGTTCGAGATCCCGTTCGCTACCGCCAGGTCCGGTCGTCCGTCAGCATTGAAGTCCGCAATCGCGACGAAGCGAGACTGATCGCCCGCAGCGAACTGGGTTGCTAGCCCGAACGTCCCATCCCCGATCCCAAGAAGCACCGACACCGAGTCGCCTTCGCTGTTCGCCACGGCCAGGTCGATGCGGCCATCGCCGTTGAGGTCGGCGGCCGCAACGGAGTTGGGCCAGTTCCCGGCGCCGTACTCGACGTGCGACCCGAACAAGGGTTCGCTGATCGGGTCTGCGACCGCGACGGAACCGTTGCGCTTGTCGAAGCTCACGGGGGGCTCGGAGAAGCGCGGGCTCGCCTGGACTGACGATGCCACGGCGATCGGCAAGAGCAAGGGCACGAAGCAGAAGCCAATGACGCGAGCTAGTCGCGACTTCGACATCGCGTGGCCTCCAGTTCGGCCTGCAGCGCGCAGCGTCTGCGCTTCTCGGGAACGCGCCTCGTGGCGCGGAGTGCGGCGCAGCCGTGCGCGGGGCGGCGAGGACCGCCAGTGGGGACTCCGTGAGTATCCCACCTCACTATGAGCCGAAATAGCCTGAATGCCTGGTGCAGCAATCCCCCGCCCGAGTCTCAGACGGCGTTCGTGCGTTCTGCCCGATGAAACGGAGTTCGGTACCACGGATACGGTGGCAACGTATTGGAAGCGGGGCTTGGCCGAGGCCCTCGACTCGCGGGTGTTCCAGACAGCGCGACCTGCGACGCGTGGCGGCCCGCCGGCTCCGCGCACTGGACCTCTCCGACCGCGACATCGCCGAACTTGTCGGCTGGAGGACCGTGGGTAAGGTGTGGCGCAATACGGACCGTGACGCGAAAGGCGTAGCTGCTCGATTGGGAGCCCGGATCGCGCAGCCCGGCCGCCACTCCCGCAAGCGGCCCGCACGTGGAGGTCGGAAAGCGTCGTAAGCGTGACCGACCGTGCTTGTTAGCTCGTTGTCGGACCAAGTGCCGGGAGAAGGGTTCGAACCTGCACGTGCCCGGGCCCAACACGCCGCACCCGGCCAGCGCGCCCGAGGAGTTCGTGCGTCATCGCACTGGCCGACCTTCCGCCGCCGCCTTCTCGCGGGCCCAAGTCCAAAGGTCGATGAACTGCTCGTGTTCGGGCTGGTCGATCGGCCAGCGCTCGCCTGACTTGAGCAGGAGAAATGGAGTGCCCCCTGATCTGAGGACCACTGGTTATGGCAGGATTCCCGGACCACCGGAGGATCCTCCATGCGGAAGAGCAAGTTCACGGATGCCCAGATC
>Ga0315912_10001512_pt1 | contig 28103 bp, 22 predicted proteins | sample VfabasoilMG_FD_204469 | JGI IMG/M metagenome (GOLD analysis project Ga0315912, IMG submission 204469) | Garden soil microbial communities collected in Santa Monica, California, United States - V. faba soil | ecosystem: Environmental > Terrestrial > Soil > Garden | place: USA: California...
TCCCGCGCACCCAACCCAAAACACGAGCGTGCGGCGTGAAGCTCATCCGCATACCGATGGAGCGCCAGGTCTTGCCGTTGCTGCACGCGATCGGCGAGGTCTGCCAGATAGCGGCAGACGAGTCGTTCGGCTCGCCGCTCGGCGGCGAGCAATTCCCGCACTTCGACGATCAACTGCCAGGTGGCAAGGCCCGGGCGGTACTCGATGCTGTCCATGCGCCGACGCTAGCATGGCGATTTTCATGCCTCAGATGAGCCCGCCAAAGGGCGACCGAGCTACGCATCGACGTCGCAGCCGTCCGCCCCCCAAGCGACGTCTCCAGGAGCCAACACGCGCCGGCAATGGCCAGTTTTCTTGCAACCCGTGCCACGAAGCCCAGGCCGCGCGCAAACCGCGTCCAGAAAAATCGCTGGCCATCGAGCGACATCGGCGGCTCTCGGCGCGTGGACGCTGCTGGCGTGCCGCAGCTCGATCCAATGCAGGCTCGCGCTCAGCGCTAGGGGGCGAGCAGCAGCCGTTGTGCGGCGAGCCAGGCGAGCAGATGTTCGGCGAACTGGGCGGGCGCTTCGAGCTGAGGCACGTGACCGATGTCCGGCAGGCTCACGTGCGACCAGTCGGGACGGATGCGCTCGAGCTCTGCCCAGGCGGTGGCCGGGAACAGCGGATCGTGAGTGCCGGAGATCGATTGCACCGGGCAGCGGACGCCACGGATCCAGCGAGCGGCCAGGCCCGGCCAGATCAGCTGCAGACCGAGGCTGCGGGTGATTTGCTCGTAGGCGCGCGCTGCCTCCGCGGCCCAGGTGAGGCGGTACTCGGAGACGGTGATCAAGCGCTGGCGTAGCTCGGCGTCGAGCCGCGCCGGGTCTCGGAACAGGAGCTTGATCGGATCGTCGACCACGCCGGGCACCCCGCGCGCGATCACGTAGCGCTCCACGATGCGCCGCCCCTGCCAGGGCACGGCCAGCGGCACATATTGCCAGACGCCAAACCGGCTGCGCTTCTGACGGCCCCAGTCGAGCGGCAGCGCGAGCGCGGCCAGATTGACCGCTGCCACCTGCTCGGGAAAGCGGCACGCCAGCTCGAGCGCCAGAAGCCCACCGAGGGAGTTGCCGGCCAGCACCCAGCGCGCGCCGGGCGAGCCCTCCGCCAACATCACCGCGTGGATCACCTGCGCTAGCACCCGCAGGCTGAGCCGACGTGGCCCGGGACGCGACGCGCCAAAGCCGGGCAGATCGATGGCCAACACCTGCGCACCGAGCTCGCGCGCGAGGATCGGCCCGACGCCGTGCCAGGTGATCGAATTGCCGCCGAGCCCGTGCAGTAGGAGCACCTGCGCGTTGTCCCCGCCCCGCCAGCGATCCGTGTGGATGCTGAAGCCAGCGACCGAGAGGATGGCACTCTCCGGTCTCGCGGGCGCCTCGACGAGGGGCCCGGGCTCATTCGCACGTATCACGATGGGCTTAGCTTTGGCGCGACGCCAGGTAGGCGCGCCAGCCGCCGAAGTCACTGATGTCCGTGGCGCCCTCGGTGGCGACCGATTCGCACAAGAAGCCCTTCACCCACTGACCGCTCTCGAGCTCGAGGTTGCCGATGCCGAGCGGCGCGCTGACGCCGGTCACGAAGTGCCCGAAGGCGGCCGCATCCAGTCGATACACCTCGACCTCGATCGAGCTGCCGCCCGAGCTGACGCGGATCAGGCCGGGTTTGGCCGGTACGGTGCCGGCCAGCGCGAACAGCCGATAGTGCGGCGCCGAGCGCGTGCGACTCTCCAGACGAGCGCCCAGCTCCAAGAGCTCGCGGTGCAACGGCTGACCCTCGAGGTGCGCGCCCACCACCGCCAGCTCGATCGTCTGCCGCGCGCGTGCCACGGGAGCCACGCTGCGCAGCGCCCGCTTCGGCAGGGCTGTGCTCTCTGCCGCGCTGGCGACCGGGGTGCCGGTCGCGCCGACCGTGCTGGGCCAGCTCTCGTGCAAGCGCTCACCGAGCGTCATCACGAGACGATCGGTGAATGCCGGCGCCAGCAGCGTGACCCCAAACGGCAGATGCTCCGCCTTGAACCCGGCAGGGATCGCGACCCCACATAGATCCAACAGGTTCGTGAAGTTGGTGTAGATGCCGAGCCGCGCGTTGGGCTCGATCGGGTTCTCCGCGAGCTGTTCGAGCGTGTAGCTGGTGGCCGTGGTGGGCACCAGGAGCACGTCGATGTCGCGCCACGACGCGGCGACCTGGCGCGCCAGCTCCTGCAGGCGATACTGCGCGCGAAATGCCTCGGCCGCGTCGTGGCGGTTCGCGCCGCGCACGATCTGCGCGACCGTCGGGTCGAGCCCCGGCACATCGCGCGCGATGAACTCACCGAAGGCCACCGCGCGCTCGGCCAGCCAGGGACCGTGATACAGGAGCTCCGCAGCCTGACGAAACGGCGCAAACGCGATCTCCACGGCCTGCCCGCCCAGCTGCTCCAGGTGTTTCACCGCCTCCTGGAAGGCATGTTCGGCAGCGTTGTCGCCAAAAAATTCGAGCTCCGTCAAGCTCGGGACCCCGAAGCGAAACGGCTCCGCCGGGCGAGCACCGAAGGAGACGGCCCCCGGTGGCGCAGCGCGCGAGAATGCATCGATCGGGTCAAAGCCGGCGCTCAGCTCGAGCACACGCCAAGCGTCCGCCACGTTGCCCGCAAACACCGACACGCAATCCAGACTGCGGCAGGCGGGGACGACGCCACGCGTGCTGAGCCAACCGCGCGTCGGCTTGAACCCGACCACGTTGTTCAGCGCTGCAGGCACCCGCCCGGACCCAGCCGTATCCGTGCCCAGCGCGAAGCTGACTTGCCCGAGCGCCACGGCCAGTGCGGACCCAGAGCTGGACCCGCCGGAGATGTAGCGAGCATCGAAGGCGGACGCGCAGGCGCCGTACGGGGAGCGCGTCCCGACCAGGCCCGTCGCGAACTGATCGAGGTTGGTCTTGCCGAGCACGATGGCCCCCGCCGCGCACAGCGCATCTACCACCGGGCCCGTGGCGGCCGCGACGCGTGCGTAGCTGGGGCACGCCGCCGTGGTGAGCACACCCTGCACGTCGATGTTGTCCTTGACCCCAAACGGTACGCCAAAGAGCGGCAGCGTCTGCCCGGCGGCTCGCTTGGCCTCCGCCTCGTGCAGCTGGCGTTCGACGTGCTCCCAATCGAGCAAGGTAATCCAAATGTTGAGCGCGCGGGACTCGAGAGCCCGCTGGTGCACGCGACGCAGTGTCTCGAGCGGGGTGCGCTGCCCCGATGCATAGTCACGCTGCAGCGCCTGGATCTGTAGGTCGTCCGTCATCGTTTGTGATGCGTTTACGCCAGGCCCTGAGGGACGTCAAAGGCCGACCCACAGGACTGCTCAGCGTGACACGGGCGAAACACAGCTCGCGAAGATGTGCCGAAAAGTACCCATCGACGAGGCATGCGGCGCCTTGACAGCTTCTCGGGGGAGCCTTAGGTCGAGGAGATACGGCGTGGCATTTTCGCCCGCTCGTTACGTCCCGCCGGGAGCACAAATGGCTTCTTCAGAGGCCCCGGCAGTCAGGAGAACAGAAAAATGCACCCAGGATTTTGGGGGTACTGGCACGCGCGGCGGCACGCAGGTCATGGCGGAGGCATGCCCGATGAGCGAGGTATGCCCGTAGAGCGCCCGGGCTGGGCCGGTTGTGGCGGAGGTCCTCAGGCTCATGGCGAAGAGGGCCCCCCTCACGGCCATGGGCATGGCCCTGAACACGGCAGAGCGCGGCGCGGGCGGCCCGAGTGGTTCGCGGGCCCTGGCGACGAGGGCGCCGGCTTTGGCGTGCGCCGGCCGCTGCGCTTTCTAGCGCACAAGCTGGAGCTGAGCGATGAGCAGGTGACCGAGCTGGCCACCGTGCTCAGCGCGCTAAAGACGGAGCGGGCGCAAGCAGAAGTGGATCAGCGTCGTCGCACGTCCGCGCTCGCCAGCGCGTTCGAAGGCTCGGCCTTCGATGGGGCCAAGGTCGACACTGCGGAAGAGGAACAAGCGCGCAGCGCCGAGCGGCTCCGGCAGACCGTGAAACAGTCGCTGGCGCAGATCCACGCGCTTCTGGATGACGCGCAGCGCAAGAAGTTCGCGTACCTGCTGCGCACGGGAGTGCTCTCGGTGTGACCCCGGGCAGCACGGGGAACAGCACGTCCCGAGCCGCGTCGCCCGTCCACTCGAGTCAGAGCCAGAGCCAGCCCGACGAGCCCAGCTCGGCGGGCAGCTCGCGACCGAACACGGCGGACGACGCGGCGCTGCTCGACGACTACTCGCGCACGGTGACTCACGTCGCCGAGCGCGTGGGGCCGGCCACCGTCAAGATCGACGTGCGAGGCAAGCCCGAGAGCCAGAGTGGTACCAAGAGTGGTTCCGGCAGCGGCTCGGGCTTCATCTTCACGCCCGACGGGCTCTTGCTCACCAACAGCCACGTCGTGCACGGCGCGCAGCAGATCCATGTCAGCCTACCGAGCGGCGAGCGCCAACGTGCGCGGGTGGTCGGAGAAGATCCGCACACCGATCTGGCGGTGCTGAGCATCGCCGGACCGGAGCTGCCGCACGCGAGCTTCGGCCAGTCCAAGCAGCTGAAGGTTGGCAGCATCGCGATCGCGATCGGCAATCCGTTCGGCTTTTCCTGGACGGTCACCGCCGGTGTCGTGAGCGCCGTCGGGCGCTCCCTGCGCACCCAATCCGGGCGCCTCGTCGATGACGTGGTGCAGACGGACGCGGCGCTCAACCCCGGCAACTCGGGCGGTCCGCTGGTGGGCTCGGACGCGCGCGTGATCGGCGTCAACACGGCGACCTTTCTGAACTCCCAGGGCATCTGCTTTGCGATCGCGATCGACACCGCCCAGTGGATCGCGATGAAGCTCCTGCAGGAGGGTGTAGTGCGTCGCGGCTATCTGGGCGTCGGCGCGCAGACCGCGCCGCTGCCCAAGCGGCTGAGCCGGCAATTGGGGCTGGCTCAGCCCAGCGCGGCCTTCATCACTCACCTCGAGCCAGCGGGGCCTGCCGCGCGAGCCGGGGTGCGGGAGGGCGATCTGATCCTGGCGCTCGGTGGGCACACGGTCGAAAGTGTCGACGCTCTCCACCGCATCCTCAGCGACGAACCGGCGGGGCGCAGCCTGGAGGTGCAAGTGCTCCGGCACACCCAACTCGAGAGCTTTTCGGTCACGCCCGGCGCGCCGCCCGAGCTGGCCCGTGCGGGCTGAGCAGAGGCATCCCCCCGCTGCGCTCAGCCCCCGCTCAACGCCTGGTGAATGCTGCGCGCCAGGGCCGCGCGCGTGAACGGCTTTTCCAACAGCTGCACGTCGGCATCCAGCCGCCCGTCGTGAATCACGGCATTGTTGGTGTAGCCGGAGGTGTACAGCACGGGGAGCTCCGGACGCAGGGCGCGCGCCGCCCGGGCCAGCTCCACGCCGTTCATGCCCTTGGGCAGCACGATATCGGTAAAGAGCAGCGCGATATCCGCGTGCTTCTGCAAGGTCTGGAGCGCCGTCGGCCCGTCCTCGGCCACGTAGACCCCATACCCCAGCCGCTCCAGCATCCGCACGGTGAGCGGCCGCACGCGCGGGTCGTCCTCGACCACCAGGATGCGTTCCCCACGACCACGCGCGTCGACACTCACCGGCCGCGGAGGCAACGTGGGGTTGGCTTGCTGCACGCTGCGTGGCAAGTAGATGCTGACCGTGGTCCCCGCGCCGAGCTCGCTCGAGAGCTGCACGTGGCCACCGGACTGTTTCACAAAGCCGTAGACCATGCTGAGCCCGAGCCCCGTGCCGAGGCCCGGCTCCTTGGTGGTAAAGAAGGGATCGAAGGCACGGCTGAGCACGGACTCGGGCATGCCGACGCCGTCATCGCTGACCTGCATCAGCACGCAGTCGCCGAGCATCACGCCGGCCTGGCTGGCGCCGGGAGCGCGCTCCCTGGGCACATTGGCGGTCGAGATGCGGAGCCGGCCGCCGTTCGGCATCGCGTCCCGCGCATTGACCGCCAGGTTGAGCAGCGCGTTTTCGAGCTGCGTCGGATCCACTTCACAGGCCCAGAGCTGCCCGCCCAGGCTGACCTCGATCGCGATGTCGACCCCCAGCGTCCGCCGCAGCAGCGACTCCAGGCTCGCTATCAGCCGGCCCATGTCCACGGCGCGTGGCTGCAAGGGTTGCTGGCGCGAGAAGGCCGTGAGCCGTTGCGTGAGCTCGGCGGCCTGCGTCGCGGCGCGCTGCACCTGCAGGAGCAGATCGTGCGTGTCGGGAGCCTCGTCCAACTGATCGCGAATCTCGTCGAGGTTACCGAGGATCACCGTCAGGAGGTTGTTGAAGTCGTGGGCCACCCCGCCCGTCAACTGCCCCACGGCTTGCATCTTTTGCGACTGCCGGAGCTCCGCCTCCAGCCGCCGCTGCATTTCCTCCGCAGCGACGCGCTCGGTCACGTCCTGCGCCACCCCCATCATGCTCTGCAGCTCGCCCGCGGCGTTGACCACCGCCTGACCCCAGGCGTGCATGACCCACTCTTCGCCGTTCGGCCGCAGGCCTCTCACCTGCACCTCGTACTCCCCGCCTGCCTGCATGACGCGCCCCACCTGGGCCTGCAGGCGCTGTCGATCGTCGGGATGAACGGCCTCGAGCACGCTGCTAAACATCGCCGGCCTGCTGCCCTCCGCCACGCCGAGCAGGCGATACAGCTCCTTGGACCAGTACGCCTGGGTCTGCCCGCGCGCCCACTCGTAGCTACCGATGCGCGCCTTGTGCTGGGCTTGCTCCAGCCGCCGCCGATCGGAGAGCGAGGCGGAGAGCGCTAGAAACCCCGTCAGGGCATCGGCCAGGCGCGCACCGATCGCCTCGAACAGAGTCGCGTCGGCGTCGCTGTAGACGCGCGCCTCCGCACAATGATGCAGACCCAGGCACCACGGCGGCCCTCCCGAGCGCGGGCGGATCGCCATCAGCAGAGCCGAGCGCACGCCAAAGCGCTGCAGCTCGCGCCCGGCGGGTAGCTCACCGTGCACGCCGTCACAGCGGCACGCTCCCGGGTTGCTCAGCGTCACGTTCAGCGCCGCCTGCACGTGTGGCGTCATGGGCAGCTGCTCCCCCGTGACACCTGCCCCGGGCCATTGTGGCCGGGTGCGCTCCATCGGTATCGTGAAGGTCGGCGCCGCCGGGTCGCAGGGAAACTGGAAGAACGCGCGATCGCACTCGAACAGCTCGAGCATCTCGTCGAGCACGCCCGTCAGCATCGCCTCGAGCGAGGCGGCGCCGACGATGACGGCATTGACCCGCCGCAAGGCAGGCAGAAGCAAGAGCTCGAGCGCGCGCTCGCTCTGCCCTCCCGACCCCCCCGAGGCGTGTTCCACCGGTCGTTTAGGGAGAAGTAGTGGCCGGCGGCGCGCCCGTTGGAGCCAGAGCCGCATCGGACCAGCTCGTCACGAACAGGTTCGTGTCCCAGGTGCCGGGCTTGGACGCGCGGTTGGAAGCAAAGGCCAGGTGTTTGCCGTCGGGCGAAAACATCGGAAAGCCGTCGAAGCCCGGGTGGTGCGTGATGCGCTCGAGCCCGCTGCCGTCGACGTTGATCGCAAACAGGTCGAACTCACGCCCCTTCGGATCACCGTAGTTGGAGGAAAAGATGATGCGCTCCGCGGACGGGAAGAAGTACGGCCCAAAGGCGGCCGCTTCCAGGTGGGTCACCTGCTTCGGATCGCTGCCGTCCGCGTTGGCGACGAACAGCTCGAGCTTGGTGGGGCGCACCAGGCCCTTCTTCAGCAGCTTCTGGAAATCCTCGAGCGCGGTGCCCGTCGGGCGAGACGCGCGCCACACGATCTTCTTGCAGTCATTGCTGAAGAACGCGCCGCCGTCGTAGCCCGGCGTGCTGGTCAGGCGCTTTACGTTCTTGCCGTCCGCGTCCATGCGATACAGATCGAGGTCACCGTCGCGCACGGAGGTGAAGATGATCGAGCCGTCCACCGGGCAGATCGTGCCCTCGGCGTCGTAGCCGGGCGTCTTCGTCAGCCGGCGCAGATTGGAACCGTCCGCGTTGGCGCGGAAGATGTCATAGCTGTCGTAGATGGCCCAGACATAGCCCTGGCTCTGGTCGGCCTTGGCGGGACACGCGGCGCCACCGAGATGGGTGGAGGCGTAGATGATCTCTTTGTCGCCGGGCAGGAAGTACGCGCAGGTGGTCGCCCCTTTGCCCGTGGATACGAGCTGAGGCTTGCTTGCCGGATCGACCGCGCTGCGAATGTAGATCTGATCGCAGCCCTCGCCTTCATGAGCTTGGTAGATCAGCTTGGTGTTATCGAAGGACCAATAGGCTTCGGCGTTTTCGCCGCCCTGGGTCAACTGCACGGTGTCCTGGAAGTGAGGCTCCTCCGTGGACAGCCCGGGAGCTGAAGGAATGGCTGGATCGGAGACGGCGGCGGCGGCGGCGGGAGCAGCGGCAGCCGGGCTGGCAGGCGCCGCCTCCGCGGCCGTCGTTCCTTCGGCGGCTCCGGCGGGGACTGCCGCCGCAGGGGGGGATGACGCCGAGCACGAGCACAGGGTCAGGCCGGCAATGATTGCGGTGATTTTATAGTCGAGGTGCATGATTTTTATCCGCTGGTGCTGGCGAGCGCGGCTCACCCTATTGGCGGCTGCCCAGCGCGGCAAGCACTCTCTGTGGGGGCCTTCGCCGCTGGGCTTACCGACCGAGCCCGGTTGCACTGGGATCCAACGGTGGAGTCCCGTGGTGAATCTGGCATACCCCGCAGGTGATGCGCACCACGCTCGTCTCACTGCACGGCTTTACGATGCACGGCTCGAGCCTGCGCCGCCTGCTGGGCAAGCTCGAGCCGCGACTCGCGCCCCTCTTGGAACTGTCCTTTCCGGACGCGCCGCATGCCGCGAGCCCCGCGTCGGTCGACGCTTTGATCGCTCGCATGGGCGGGCCACGCCCGGCGCCACCTCACCGGCAATGGTGGAACGCCAGCGACGACGGCCTCGCGTATCAGGGCTGGCAGGAGTCGCGGGACGCGCTGCGCCGAGAGCTCGAGCGCCACCCGCGCGTCGGCGTGCTCGGCTTCAGCCAAGGAGCGGCGGTCGCTGCGGCCGTGGCCGCGCTCTCGTGCCGCGGCGATTTTCCACCGCTCGCGTTCGTGATCCTGATCGCGGGCTTCACGCCGCGTTCGGCGGAACTCGGACCGCTCTTTGATCCGCCACTGCAGCTGCCCTCGCTTCACATCTGGGGTGAGCGAGATGCCTTTGCCAAGCACGGCCCAGGCCTGGCAGCGCGCTTCGCCCCCGAGCAGCGGCGAATCGTGACGTGGTCGGGAGACCACACGGTCCCCACCGAGGGGGAGGCCGCCGATGCGCTGCTCGAGTTTGTGGGGAAATTCGGGGCAGTGGCGCCGCTGGGCCCGACCTGACCGCCACCGAGCCGGGCGATCGGACGACATGCACCACGACTCGCACTTCGTGCTAGATCAGCCGGAACGTCCCCGACCTATCGAAAGCCATGACCCAACCCTTGCTTCGCTTTGTCTCGCGGTCTTTCTCCCTCTGCCCTCCACGGCTGCTCTGCCTCGCCGGCGCGCTCGCTCTCGCTGCGTGTTCCACGGAGGAAAGCCTGCCCGAGGGTCGAGGCAATGATCGACCGAACGCGCCCGACGAGCCCGCCGCGACCTGCAACGAGTCGGGCCATGCCTGCACCTGGCTCGGCTTGCCCGGGGAGAGCGGCCTCAACGGCGACGGCCGCCGGCGCCAGGACACGATGATCTACTGGTCGATGGACATGGCGTTCGGGGAGGACGGCATCGTCTGGTTCATCGACTGGAACAATCACCTCGTGCGGCGCGTGCTCGCCGATCAGACGGTCGAAACCGTGCTCGGCGATCCGAGCGGATTTCCGGGTGACGGCGGCCCCGGTGAGACGAGCCCCGAGGGCGCGCCCGGCACCACGGTGGCGCTCAACCATCCCACCGATCTCGCCTTCGATCTCGACGGCACCCTGCTCGTGATGGCCTGGCACAATCACAAGCTGCGCAAGCTCGATCCCGTGACCCTGCAGGACTACATCGAGTGCGGCGCCGGCGCGGGCTTTCGAGGCGATGGGGGCGCCGCGAGCCAGGCTTTATTTCGCCAGCCCAAGGCGCTGGTGGTCGGTACCGAGGGGGAGCGCTACATCGTCGATCAGCAGAACTATCGCATCCGCATGATCGACGCGGCGGGCGTCATTACGACGCTGGCCGGCACCGGTACGCCGGGGGACGGCAGCGCGCAGGGCGACGGCGGGCCCGCCACGGCGGCCAACCTCAACCTGGCAGGCGGCTCGAACCCGGAGCCCACCGGCGGGCTCGTGCTCGACGGCAATCGCCTCTTCTTCGCGGATACCCTCGCGCACCGCATCCGCGTCATCGATCTGGACACGCGGACCATCGACACCTTCGCGGGCACGGGCGAGGGAGGCTACTCCGGCGATGAGGGCCCGGCGCTGCTCGCCACGCTCAACCATCCGCGTGACCTCGAGATCGGGCCCGAGGGAGATCTCTACGTTGCCGACACCGACAACAGCGTGATCCGCGCGATCAGCGCCGAGGACGGCAGCATCCGCACCGTGGCCGGCACGGGCGAGCTGGGCCTGGACGGCAAGGAGGGTGAGCTGGCGACGGAGACGCAGTTGGCGCGGCCCTTCGGCATCGACTTTGATCTCGACGGCAACCTGTTCATCTCCGACACGATCAACAGCCGCATCGTGCGAGTGCAGCGATGATGCGCACGGCACGGGCCACCCTGGCGACTCCCACCATGAACTCGACACACGCTTCGCTGCTGACCCGAACCGCTAGCGCCCGCATTGCCGTCAGCCTGGCAGCGGTTGCGCTCGGCGCGGGGCTCGGTTGCAGTAGCGATCCCGAGCCGGGCTGCGACAGCCCCGGCATCCTGTGCACCGTCGCGGGCAGCGGCTACTCGGGCTACGCGGGGGATGACGGCCCGGCGTTGGACGCGCGCCTCTCCTTCCCGCAGGACACGCTGACCGCCCCGGACGGCACCCTGTACCTGCTCGACTGGAACAACCACCGCATCCGCAAGGTCGTGGACGGCACGATCTACCACGTCGCCGGGCGCGGCGAGCTCGGCGGCAGCCTGGACGATCCGGCCAACAGTGACTTCAACCATCCGACAGGCATGCTGTTCACTCCCGACGGCACGCAGATGGTGGTCTCCGCCTGGCACAACAGCAAGATCCGCACGCTCGATCTGACCACCCTCGAGATCGTCGATACCTGCGGCGACGGGCGGCGCTCGTACTGGGGCGATGATGGGCCCGCGATCAGCGCCTCGCTCGATCTGCCAGCCTCCATCGCCTGGGATCCCGACGGCAATCTGGTGATCATGGATCAGGCCAACCAGGTGCTGCGCTACGTCGACGGCGCCAAGAACATTCACGCCTTGTACGGCCATTGTGTGATCGACGCCGCGCCGCCCTCCGGGCCCGGCGCCTGCGCCGACGGCGTCGCGCCGAGCGCTTGCCCCGCCATGGGCGGCAGCCCCTCCGGCAAGACCACCTGTGGTGATCCGGCGCTCACGTGCGCCAACCCCTGCACGCCCGGGTACGGGGGCGACGACGGGCCGGCGACCGAGATGCGCATCTCGCAGCCCTTCGGGCAGTCCGCCACGCCCGCGGGGCGCATCCTGTACGACCACGACGGCGGGCTGTACTTTGCCGATACCAGCAACGCGCTCCTGCGCCGCGTCGATCCGGACGGCATCGTCCGGCGCGTCGCCGGTCTGCCCCCCGAGGGCGGCCGAGCGCAGCGCGGCTACTCGGGCGACGGCGGCCCGGCGCTGGACGCGGAGCTGAACAACCCGGTGGATCTCGCACTCGCCGAAGACGGCACGCTCTACTTCACCGACACCGATAACCACTGCGTGCGCGCGATCGATCCGGAGGGCGTGATCCGCACGGTGGTGGGTCAATGCGGCAAGAGCGGCAACACGGGAGACGGCGGACCCGCGACGAGCGCTCTGCTCAATCGACCGTACGGGCTCGAGCTCGCGGGCGACACGCTCGTCGTGAGCGATACCTTCAACCACCGCATCCGCGCCGTCCGGCTGTATTGAGGCCCGGCGTGACTCTGAGATGGAGGCGAGCCCCGACCCCGCTGGGCGGGCTCGCGACGGCTGGTCGATGCTGCGTGCTGGCGGGCCTGGGCGCGCTCGGGGCCTGCAGCTCCGACGAGCCCGCGCCCGCCGCGGGCACCGAAGCGCTGTTCCCCGCCGACTACGCGCAGAGCTACACCGAGGTGCGCGATTGCCGCCTCAGCGTCGAACACGATCTCACCAGGATTCGCGTGCTGGCCAGCCCCAGCGCGCTCGCCACGTACCAGAGCCGCACGGGAGAGTTTGTCGAGGGTGCCCTGCTGCTCAAAGAAGAGTACGAGTACGCGCAGGAGGACTGCAGCGGCCCCATCCAGGGCTGGACGCTGATGCAGAAGCTCGCGGCGGGCAGCTCGCCAGAAACGCTCGACTACACCTGGCAAAAAGTGAACGCCCAGCGCGAGATCGTGAGCGAGGACGAAGCGCGTTGCATCAGCTGCCACACCGGCTGCGGCTCCACCAAGGAAGGCTATCTGAACACGTGCGCGATTCCGCCGTGAAGTTCTGCCGCCCTGTTCGGCAGGCGAGCGTTCCAGCCGCGGGGGCGTGGCTCGCGCGCGCCGGGCTCGGCACGGCGGCGCTGCTCGGCGCCGGCCTGTCCAGCGGCTGCTCGAGCGACGGGGGCACGCCGGTAGACCCGGGACCCGCCGCCCCGACCTGGCAGATCGTCGAGCCGAATCTCGACGCCGCGCTCCTGTCGGTCTGGGGCACGAGTGCCGACGACGTGTGGAGCGCCGGCGCGGACGTCGGCGACGGCAGCGGCCCACTCGTGCTGCACTTCGATGGTGCCAAATGGACGCGCCAGGAGACGGGAGCGACCGGCGATCTGTGGTGGGCTCACGGCTTTGTGTCGGGGCCGATCTACTTCGGCGGCGCCGGCGGCATGATCCTGCGCTGGCAAGACGGCGTGTTTACGCCCATGAGCACGCCCGGTACGGGCACCGTCTTCGGCATCTGGGGCGACCGCCCCGACGACGTGTGGGCGGTGGGCGGCGCCCCCGGCGGCGCGCAGGGAGCCTTTGCCTGGCGGCTCGACAGCAACACCGACCAGTGGCTGCCCGCGCCCGGGTTTCCCGAGGACCTCGCGCGCAGCGACGCGCTCTGGAAGGTGTACGGGCACGGCGCGGACGACGTCTGGATGGTGGGCACGGGCGGCAAGGCCTTGCACTGGGATGGCCTGACCTTGACGCCGTCGTTTACGGGTCGGGCAGAATCGCTCTTCACGGTGCACGCCAACTCGACCCGCTTTGCCGCCGTGGGCGGCTTCGTCAGCGGACTGCTCCTCGAGCGCGAGATCTCCGCGCCCGCGGAGGCGCCCTGGCTAGACGCGAGCCCCGAGGGCGCGCAGGCGCTCGTCGGCGTGTGTCTCACCGAAGCGGGAGGTTATGCGGTCGGTCAGTTCGGCTACATCGCGCAGCGCGACGGGGACGGCTGGCACGAAGAGGATACCGGCTTGATGCTCGAGTTCGGCACCCGCTCCCTGCACTCGGTGTGGGTCGATCCCGACGGCGGCGCGTGGACGGTCGGGGGCAACGTGCTGGTCGAGCCGCTCGTCGACGGCATCCTGCTGCACAAGCCGGCGCCGTAGACTACAGGCCGCCCCAGCCGAGCCGCACCAGCTGATAGAACAGGAGCAGCTTCGGGATCCGGATCAGCAACAGAAGCAGGAATGCCCTGGGCGCGAGCCGATAGAAGCCACACAGGTAGCACTGTGCGGAAAACGCCAGCGGGCTGAGGCTCAGGATGACCGCGCTCCGGTAGGCCTTGCGCCCGTCGAGCTGCCCGCGCAGTGGCCGCCCCACGCGCTCGAGCCAGCGAGCAAAACGCGGAAAGCGGGCGAGGCGCCGCGCCACCAGGTAACCGCAGCCGCCCCCGCACAGCGAGCCAGCGCTGATCCAGCCCAGGGTGGCCAGCGCGGAGCTGTGGGCCGCAACGGCCAGCAGCATGTAAAACTGCCCGGGCAGGGGAAAGTGGAAACCGTCCGCGATCGCCGTGCCGAGCGCCATGCCCGCGAAGCCAAACCGATCGACAAACGCGTGTCCCACGGCCTCCAGTTGCGGCCGCAGCGCCCGGACCACGAGCACCACCAGCGCCAGGAAAACGCCGAGCCCGAGCACCCAACGCACGATGCCGAGCCAACGCCAGCGCGGCGCGAGCGGATCCGGCTCCCCCGGCGTGGCCGCGAGATCCTCGCTCGTGGCACTGTCGCTCGGAGTCAGCACGGCTCGTGCCTCGGCTTAGCCGAATCCGTGGCGCGGGTCTACTCCTGCCCTTCAGCCGCCGCTACAAGCGCGGCCGATCCGGATCCGGCTCGAGCACGCTACCGAGCAGCCGCCGCGTGTAGTCGTGCTGGGGCTCATCAAACACCTGCGCGGTCTCCCCGATCTCGACAATCTCGCCGCGTGTCATCACCGCCACCCGCTGCGCGACATGCCGCACCACCGACAGATCGTGGGCGATGAACAGATAGGTCAGGCCCAGCTCCTCCTGCAGATCGCGCAATAGATTGACGACCTGCGCCTGCACCGACACATCCAACGCCGATACTGCCTCATCCGCGACGACCAGCGCAGGTTCCAGGATCAACGCACGGGCGATACCGATGCGCTGGCGCTGACCCCCCGAAAACGCGTGCGGATAGCGGCTGCGATACTCGGGGCGAATGCCCACCCGGCGCAACATCGCGGTCACGCGATCTTCCAGCTCCCCGCCGCGGGCCCGGCGCTGGATGAGCAGCGGCTCACCCACGATCTGCTCGACGGTCATGCGGGGATTCAGCGAGCTGAAGGGATCCTGAAAGATCATCTGCAGCTGCGGCCGGATCGGCCGGAGCTCAGCCGCAGAGAGCGTCGCGAGATCGACCGGATCTTCTCCGTAAAACATCGCGCTGCCGGAGCTGGGACGCGTCACGCGCAGGATGGTCCGCGCCAGGGTGCTCTTGCCACTGCCGCTCTCCCCGACGATGCCCAGCGTTTCACCGCGCGCCAGATCGAACGAGACCTCGTGACAGGCTCTGACGACGCCGATGCGCCGGCGAATCAGCCCCTGGGACAGCACCGGAAAGTATTTGCACAGCCCGCGCACGCTGAGCAGCGGCGTGGTCTCTTGCAGCAAGCTCACGCTGGCTCCTTGCGCCCGGGGCCGGCTCCCTCGCTGTCCGACGCTGGGGGTTCACTGTCGAACCAGGCAGCCTCGGCGCGATCATCTCCGAGCAGCTCGGCGGAGGGCGACGACGGCGCGACGGCTCCCTGCCCTGCTGCTGCCGCCGACTCCGGCGCGCGACCCTCGCCGCCCACGGAGCCCGGTGCTTCAGCCTTGCGCTGCAGCAGCCGCTCCAGCGCCACCTCGCGCGTGCGCCAGCAGGCGACGAAGCGCTGGTCCGGAAGAGCCTCGAGCGGTGGCGGCGCACCCACGTTGCAGCGGCCGGGCACCGCGTAGGCGCAGCGCGGATGAAACGGGCAGCCCGCTGGCAGCTCCGTCAGCGCCGGCACGGAGCCGCGAATGCTCGGCAGGCGCTGGCCGATCGGCGTCAGGCTGGGCAAAGACTCGAGCAGCCCTATCGTGTAGGGGTGCCGCGGCTTCTTCAGGATCGCGCGCACACTGCCGCTCTCCACCACGCGGCCCAGGTACATCACCACGACCTCGTCCGCCATCTGCGCCACGACGCCGAGGTCGTGCGTGATCAGCAAGATGGCCAGGTTCAGCGTCTTCTGCAGCTGCTTGAGCAAGAGCAACACTTGCGCCTGGATCGTCACGTCGAGCGCCGTGGTGGGCTCGTCCGCGATCAAGAGCTCTGGATTGCACACCAGGGCCATGGCGATGACGGCACGCTGGCGCATCCCGCCCGAGAGCTCGTGCGGATACTGCCGCAGGCACAGCTTGGGATCTTTGATGCCCACGCGCTCCAGCATGTCGAGCGCGAGCTCGGTGGCGCCCTTCTTGCTGATCTTCTGGTGGATGCGGATCGCTTCCAGAATCTGGTTACCGATGGTGTGGACGGGGCTGAGCGCTGCGGTAGCCTCCTGAAAGATCAACGCCGCCCGACCGCCGCGCAGCTCGTACAATGCGGGCGAGTTCGCTCGCTCCTCCAGCACCTCGAGCGGCGGCTCGCCCTCCCCCCGGTGCAACCGGATGGATCCGCCGACGATCTTGCCGGGTGGATGGATCAGCCGCAGCAGCGACTGCGCCGTGACACTCTTGCCACAGCCGGACTCCCCCACCAGCGCCAGCGTGCGGCCGCGGCCGACCTTGAAGCTCACGCCGTCGACGGCGCGCACTTCCCCCTCCTCGGTGTGGAAGTAGGTTCGCAGATCGTTCACCTCGAGCAGAGGCGGAACCTCTGGCCGCGAAACCTGCTCTCGCGCGCTATCAACCATACGGATCCGCCGCGTCGCGCACGCCATCCCCCAGGAAATTGAAGCTGAGCACCGTGCTCACGATGAACAGCACCGGCGTGAGCAACCAGGGGTAGTAGCGCACGGCCTTCACGTCCATACAGTCTTGCAGCATCACGCCCCAGCTGACGATCGGCGGGCGCAAGCCCAGGCCCAGAAAGCTCAGCGCCGTTTCCCCCAGGATTACGCCGGGTACGCTGAGCGTGAGCGCCACGATGATGTGACTGGTGAAGCCGGGCAAGAGGTGCCGGAACAGCACGCGCGCATGGCTCGCCCCGATCAACCGCGCCGCCACCGCATACTCTTCCTCGCGCAAGGACAGGATCTTTCCGCGCACCACGCGCGCCAGGCCCGTCCAGTTGAGCAAGCTGAGCATGAGCGTGATGCTGAAGTAGATGGCGAGCGCCGACCAGTTTCCGGGCAAGAGCGCGGAGAGCGCGATCCAGAGCGGCAGCTGCGGGAAAGCGTTGACCACCTCGATGCCGCGCTGGATCACGTTGTCGGTCCGCCCTCCCACGTAGCCGCTCAGGCCGCCCAGACACAGGCCGAGCACGAAGGTGAAGAACACGCCGATCATGCCGACGGAGAGCGAGATGCGCGCGCCGTAGACGGTGCGACTGAAGACGTCACGCCCGTAGCGGTCCGCGCCGAGCAGAAAGAAGGTAGAGGGCACGCGCACCGAGCCCTGGGACGTGACGATCTCCCGGGGTTCCACCGAAAACAGCCGCCTCTGTAGCGGAATGAGCCCCCATAATTTGTACGCCTCTCCGCGGGCAAAGAAGCGGATCCTGAGCGGCTCCCCCGGCAGCTCCACGTATTGCTTGCGGAACGTGATCGGGTCGACGTAGCGCTCGAGCGCGTAGGTGTGCAGGCCCTGCTTCAGATTGAAGTGCAAGGACTGCGGCGGCGCATAGGGATAGTCCAGGTGCCGCGCGTACGGCGCATAGGGCGCGATCGGCTCGGAGAACACCGCCAGCGCATACAGGATGAACAACGCAAAAATGGAGGCCACCGCCAGGCGGTGTCTGCTGAAGCGCCTGCCGATCAGCTGCCACTGCGACAGCGCACCGACCGGCACGCTCCGGGGCGTGTCCTGCACGCCATCCGGCAGCGCGGACGCAACTCCCGGCGCGTTGGAGGGCACCAACGACGGGGCGTCCCGGGGCAGCGACTCGGCCATGCTACGCAGCCCCCTTCTCGTAGCGAATGCGTGGATCGAGCCAGAGCAGCAGCACGTCCGCCACCAGCGTTCCGAAGACCGAGAGCAGGCTGAGCACCATCAGCATCGAGCCAGCCAGGTAGGTATCCTCGTTCACCAGCGCCTCGATCTGCAACGGACCCACGATCGGCAAGCTGAGCACGATGCCGACGATGGCGCCGCCCGAGACCAGCTGCGGAAACAGATGCCCGAGGCCGGAGACGAACGGGTTCAGCGCCACGCGCACCGGGTACTTGAACAAGAGACGCAGCGGCCGCACACCGCGCGCACGCGCCGTGGTGACGTACGGCTTCTTCAGCTCATCCAGCAGATTGGCGCGCATCACCCGCGCCAGGCCCGCCGTACCCGACACGCCCATCACTACCACCGGGATCCAGACGTGCTTGCCCAGATCGATGACCTTGCCCGTGGTCCAGCCCACCTGCGACGCATACGCAGGCGAGAACAGGCCCGAAACGCCCGCCAGCACCATCAAGAGCAGCGCCAGCAAGAACGGCGGGATGCTCATGCCCAGAAAGCCGACGAAGGTGAAGAAGTAGTCGCCGAGCGAGTACTGGCGCACCGCGGAATAGATGCCGATGGGGATGGCCACCACCCACGTGAAGACGATCGTCAAGAGGGAGATCAACACCGTCAGCAGGATGCGGTCCCCCACCAGATCATTGACGGGGCGGCCCGTCTCCATCGAGCGACCCATGAAGCCTTGCAACAGGCCGAGGTCGTCGTGCTGCCGCGTGACGAACCAGTACCCGCCCATCCAGCGCACGTAGCGCTTCCAGAGCGGCTCATCGAAGTGAAAGCGCTGCCGCAGGTCCTCGATCTGCGACATGGCGTTGCTGTCGCCGGTCTCCGACAGCACCAGGATGCGCGAGCTCAGGTAATCCCCGGGCGGCAGCTCGATGGCTGCAAACACCACCATCGAGACGATGGCCAACGTCGGCACCAGGATCACGATCCGCCGCGCCACGAACGGGTGACGGATCGCCAACAGGAACAGGAACAGGCCCGCGATGCCGAGCAGGCTCCAACGGATGATGCGGCCCGTGCGGTCCCCCGAGGTGGGCGGCGCCTCCGCGACCGGCGCCTCCGCGCCCGGCCGTGGCAGAGGCACGATCTGCTCGACGGCGGCGCGCGTGGCGGCATCCGCCGCATGCGACGGGTGTTCGAAGAAATACGTCTCGATGCCCGCGTTGGCCGGCGTGAGGGTGGCGCCGCTGTAGAGGGCGTTCGAGGGTACGTTGCGCAGGTCGTCGTTCACCACCACCAGGAACGGAGTGGGCTCGGCGATGTTGATCGACCACAGGTTTTCCGCGGCGATGTCGGTGGCTTCCCGGAAGCGCGCCACGCGTTCTTCCAACGTGCCCAACTGGCGCGCTTCCACGAGCGCCCGATACGCGCCCCAGATCGGGTGGTCCAGAGGGGGAGGATAAGCGTTCCCCACCGCGGTCGCCATGGGTGAGCCGAAGAAGCCGCCGCGCTCAAACCAGCGGCCCCAGCCCGTCGCGTACAGGGCTTCGGGATCGGGCGGAGCGAACGAACGTGGCCCGAGCAGCGGGAAGAAGTCGCTCTCGCTGGTCCAGGCCACGATGTCAAAATCGGAGGAGTCGCGTTTTTGCTGAAACAGCGTGCGTTGCTGCTCGCGCACGATCACGCGCACACCGACCTGCCGCCAGTCGTCCACCAGGAACTCGGAGGGCCCGATGCCCGTATTGGAGGTGAACGTCAGGTAGAAGGTCATGCCGCTGCCGTCCTTGAACGTGCGCATACCGTCCACGTCGCGCTGGGTCAGCCCGATCTCGTCCAGGAGGTCGTTGGCGTGGTCGGGGTCGTGCTCGATGAACGCCTGGGCGAGCTTCTGGTTGTGAAAGGGAGACTCGACACCGGGCTCGACCTGAGACGCGCGCACGGTGTTGTCGAAGCGCGTGCGGATGATCGCGTCGCGATCGATGGCCAGCGAGAGCGCTTGCCGGAAGCGCTTGTCGCTGAGCAACTGCGCCTTCTTGGCCAACGCAGGCTGGGCAGGATCGACGTAGCGGTTCAGGTTGGGGTGGAGCACCCAGGTGGTGCGTGACGCCGGGTACCAGTGCAACAGGTGATAGCCGCCCTCCTTCTGCCGGCTCATCAGCTCCGTGTAGTTCTCGTAGCTGACATGGCGCCCCTGCATCGTGACCTCACCGTTGCTGAACGCGAGCGGCAACATCTGCGATGTCTTGAGATCGAACTGCAGGCGATCGATATAAGGCAGCTGGTTGCCCGCCGGGTCGACGGCGAAATAGTACGGGTTGCGAGTGTAAATGAACGGCGCAGACTCGGAGGAGGAGCGCGGAATCCACGGCCAGAGCCGCGGGCACTCCGGGTTGCTGTATTGCCGGAGGCGGTTTTCCCAGAGCGTGAGCACGCTGCTGATGCCGAGCGCCTTCATCTCCTGAGCCAGGAACGCCGGGTCCGCAGTCTCCGGATGGTACTTTTCGAAGTAGTGCTTCGGATAGCGCGTCATGAAGAAGCTGTTGGCCGCCATCACCTCCAGGAAATTGCCAAAGGGCTCGTCGAAGCTGATGCTGAAGGTCAGATCATCGATCTTCGTGAGGCGCGTCTCGCCCTTGCCCGCCGTCAGCCAGGTCGGCGGGGCCCCATCGCGCAGGGTCTTGTTCGTCTCGTCATATTTCCACCAGAACAGGATGTCGTCCGCGCCAAACGGGTGCCCGTCACTCCAGCGCACGCCGGGGCGCAGGTGCACCACGTAGGTCTTCCGGTCCTCGGACTCGTCCGCGCTGAGGGCAAGGTGCGGCACGATCGGGTAGCCGAGCGGCGACCAGCGAAACAGGCTCGAGTTGCCCATGCGAAACTCGACCATGAACACGTCGAATGCCGAGGTGGCGGCGCTCAACCAGGTGCCACCGTACTTGCCGACGGAACTGCCGCCGGCACCCGTGGCGCCGTCCAAAACCACCGGCTGTGGGCCCACGCGCTCCGCGACGGGCGGCAGCTTTCCTGCCGCGACCAACTCCGCCAAGATCGGAGACTCGCCCTTCGGCCACCAGGGCACCTCGAGGCCCTGAGCCGGGTCCAGCGGTTTTTCGAAGCGCGGCAACGCGTCACCGCCGTTCGGATCGAAGCTCGTGTCGCGAGCCTTTTGCGCGGCGGCGATGGCGGCCGCCGACGGCGGTAAGGGGGCCAGCCCGAGATTGGGGCGCACCACAGCGCCCAGCCCCACCAGCAAGAGCGCGAAGGTAATGATGGCGAGCGGCACCCCCAGGAGCCAGACCTTGAGCCAAAACCCGCGCCTCCGGACCCTGCGCTTGTCCCGGCTCTTCCCCTCGGGCAAGGACGCTTGGGTCAGGAGTTCAGCTCCTTACGGTAGCATTCGCGCCGTTCGGTGATCGATCGCACCATCATCTCACAGGCCGCCATGGTCTCGAGATTGTGGCGCACGCTCACGCCTGGCTCGTTGCCGCTCTGAATGTAGGCATGGAAGTCGCGCAACAGGTCCGCCTCCCCGTGCGCCTCGTCGAGTTCAATCGGCTGCAGCGGACGGGTGCCGAACTGCTCGAGCGGACGTTCATTGAAGGTCAGCCCCGCCTCCTCGTCGTATACGAGCGCGCCGCGCTCCCCGTGGATCTCGAGGCGCAGGCTGGCCCGCGCTGCGTCGTGGGTGTGGATGTAGTGCCCGCGCACCTTGCTCTCGAAATAGATGTGGGCACTGGTGTTGTTGTCGTGCGTGTACGCCGACCACGGGGCGCTCCAGCTCTGCGCGGTCATCGAGGCGATCGGCCCGAACCAGAAGGCCAGGTTGTCGAAGTGGTGGCACGACATGTCCCAGACACACGCAAACGGATAGGTCAGCGTGCGCGGTAGCGGGCGCACCCGTTGCTGCGCATAGCTGACCAGGTGCACGGGCCCCACGTGCCCGGGGTGCAAGGGATCCGTGAGCGCGCGGCGGATGGTGCGCTCCAGACGGTTGTAGCGGTAGTTCTGCGCCACGCAGACCTTGCCGCCGCGATCGCTCGTGATCTGCGTCAGCGCCCGCGCGCTCTTCCAGTCGGGGCCCATGCCCTTCTCCACCAGCACCGGGATGCCGGCCTCCACGGCTTGACTGGCGTAGGGCACGTGAAAGATGGTGGGCGCGCAGATGATGATGCAGTCGATGTTCGGGCCCGAACGAGCCAGCGCGTCGCTGAAGTGCTCGTAACACGCCGACTCCGGCAGGCCGGTGAGCTCGCGCGCCTCGCGCAGCGCCGATTCACGCACATCGCACAGTGCCGTCGGCACAAAGCCCGTCTGCGGCGTGCACTTCTCGAGGGGCCACAGCCCGCGGTTACCCACCCCGACGTGCAACACCCTGAGGGGGCCCGATCGCTGACGCTGCTTCATTTCAAACTCCGTGCCTCACCCGTGCTTTCACGGATCACGAGCTCGACACCGTACTGCACATCCGCCGTGCGTTCGAGATCCGGATTGGCAATGCACTCCAGTAGCGCCCGGCAGCCGCTGGCGCCCATGCGATGGGCCGGCTGCAATACCGTGGTCAAACCTGGCCAGTAGTGACCGCCCTCCGGGATGCCGTCAAAGCCGACCACGGACACCTCCTCGGGAATCTTCACGCCGTGTTGCAGCACCGTGCGCATGAACCCGAGCGCCATCGCGTCATTGCCCAAGATCACCGCGCTCGGCCGCGCCCGAGCCGGCTGGGCCAGGAACAGCTGCGCGTACTCCACGCCCGACTCCGGACCGTAATTGGGCCCAAACCAGACGCGCTTCTCCGGCAGCTCGACCTCGCGCTGCGCCAGCGCCTGGCTGAGCCCGCGGTGCCGATCGCGCGTGTCGATCGAGTCGCGCGGGCCACCGGCAAACGCCATCCGGCGATGCCCTAGCTCGAGCAGGTGCTCGGCCACGATGCGCCCCGCGTCGAGATTGTTGCAGCGCACGATCGAACTGGCGGGCGCCTTGATGTCAGGGCCGATCAACACCACGGGCAAGCCTGCCGTCGAGGCGGCCGTGAACAACCCGTGCTCGCGCCGCGTGTAACGGATGATCATCAGCCCGTCCACGCGCCGCTCCGAGATCCAGGCAGCGACGCGGCCCGAGTCGTAGCGCCCGTTCAACATCAGGCTCGCCAGGAGCACGCTCTGCCGACTGTCGGCCAGCTGCTCTTCGATGCCGGCCAGGATCTGCGAGAACCAGGCGCTCTGCGTCGTGTACGAGACCACGCCGATGCAGCCCGCACGCCCCGTCACCAGGCTCTGAGCGGTGATCGACGGCGCGTAGCCGAGCTCGCGAATCGCCAGCTGCACTCTGCCCTTGGCGGCCGCGCTCGCGTAGCCTCCGTTGAGCACGCGCGAGACCGTGCTGACCGCCACCTGCGCGCGCTCCGCCACGACGCGGATGGTCGGCTTGTCTTTGTTGAGGGCCGCTACCCGACGCCGACCCCGCGTGGGCGGATGAGGCTCCATTTCGTCGGCGGGCTCGTTATCGTCGGGATCAGGCTCGAGGGGCGCTGACACGCCGGGACGCTAACACGCGCAGGCCGGACGGGGGGCTTCCTTCGCTTTTTCGACCACGCGATGCAAATCCGACTGCTCGGCTGAACCTGGGGGGTGATGCCCGCGCCGGGGTCGCGACGCCGCCTCGCCGCGCCAGCTGGGCATTTCACCGGGAAAAAGCCCATGGGCCTGAGGGCCTACGAGAGATCCTGCGCCGCTCATTCGCGGCTCATTTCAACGCCCTTGGCCGTTCTAATCGTCAGGCGCCAAAAGACCGTATTTCGCCAGGTGGGGTCCGAGCCGAACCGGCGAGCCCCCGCTGAAACCGCTGACCCATGCCCGCTCCCAGGAACCTCTCGCCGATGCGACTGATGGTCGCGACGGCCGCGGCGATCCTCGGGGCGGACGCCGCAGTGATGATCCTGCTGCGGCTGTTGCCCGATCGCTCCTCCTGGCTCGCCGCCAGCATGGACATCGGCCTGCTCTTGATCCCGCTGCCCGTCCTGTACTTGCTCTGGTACCGCCCACTCGCGCGCGAGCTCGACGAGCGCACCCGCATCCATCACGAGCTCGAGCACCAGGGCCTGCACGACGCACTCACGCTCCTGCCCAATCGGACCTGGCTGCGTCAGCACCTGGCCGAAGCGGTGGACACGGCGCGTCAAGCGAACGCCTGCTTTGCGCTGATCTTGCTCGACCTGCGCCGCTTCCGGGTGGTCAATGGCTCGCTGGGCCACGCCACCGGCGACCGCCTGCTCGAGCAAGTCGCCGCGCGTCTGAAGGGAGCGCTGACCGGCGCCGACGCGGTCGCCCGGCTCGGTGCCGACGTTTTCGGCATCCTGCGTCATGCGGTCAGTCCCGAGGACGCCGGCCTGGCCGCCGAGCTCTTGTATGAACTGATGGAGACTCCCTTTCAGATCGATCTGACACCGATCGAGCTGGAGGCGCAGTGCGGCGTGGCGACCTTCCCGGCGCACGCGGAGGACGGCGTGCTACTCTTGCAACGCGCCGAGCTGGCGCTCAACCAGGCCAAGGCCGAAGGCGAACGCTACGCGCTGTATCGAGCCGAGAAGGACACCGACGCCCGCCGCCGCCTGATCATGTTCGGCATGTTGCGCTCCGCACTGCAGCGCAGCGAGCTTTTGCTGCACTATCAGCCCAAGATCGATCTGAGCACCGGTGAGGTGGTCGGAGCCGAGGCGCTCGTGCGCTGGGACAGCCCCGAGCTGGGCCGGGTTTCCCCGGGAGAATTCATTCCGCTCGCCGAGCAGACCAGCCTGATCAAGCCGCTCACCTCCTGGGTGCTCGAAGAAGCGCTGCGCCAGCTGGTGGCCTGGGAGAAGGCCGGCATCTCGACCTGCGTGGCGATCAACCTATCCGCGCGCAACCTGACGGATGAAAAGCTGCCGGAGCGCCTGAACGAGCTGCTCAGCCAGGGCCACGTGCTGCCCGACCGCATGATCATGGAGGTCACCGAGAGCGCGGTGATGGCCAACCCCGAGCGTGCCGCGGTGGTGCTGGAACGCCTGCGAGACATCGGCGTGGGCCTCTCGATCGACGATTTTGGCACCGGCTACAGCTCGCTCACCTACCTGCGCACGCTGCCCGCTGGCGAGCTCAAGATCGATCGCAGCTTCATCCGCGACATCGACCAAAATGAGAACAACGCCGCCATCGTGGACGCGGTGATCAACCTGGCCCACGGCCTCGGCTTGCGCGTGGTGGCCGAGGGGGTTGAAACGGAGGCTGAGCTGGGCCGCCTGGTCACGCTCGGCTGCGATCTGGCGCAGGGCTTCTTGATCAGCCGCCCCTTGCCCGCCGGGGACTTTGCGGCCTTCCTCGCGAGCTACCCGCGCAGCCCCGTGGCCGCGCAGCTCACGCGCTGGCGCGTGGTACCGCCGACGTCGCAAAGCCCGCTGGGGCTGCCCCTCCCGCCTCAATCCTCGGTGCGCCCGTCGCTGCGCGAATCCTTGCGTTCCCTCCGCGTGTAGGAGCTCACGAGCTCGGCGCGCCACCGGGCGCTCAGATCCCCGGCGGGTCCCACCAGCGCGACAGGTTGGCCCCGGGCCGGCGCGGCTCTCGCGCGTAGTGCGATACGTCGTTGAAGAGCATCAGCCGCGCACGCACCGGACCCTTGAACTCGACGACGTTCAGACACGCCGGCGCCTGATCCAGCCGGTCTCGATAGCCGCGCGCATCAAAGCCGAGCAGGCTCGCGAGCAAGAGGCGGATGGTGGCCTTGTGCGACACCACGAGCACCGTGTCATCCGGGTGCGACACCACGATTTCGCGGATCACCGGCAGGGCACGCGCCAGCACGACAACGCCGGATTCCCCGCCCGCCGGCGCATACGTCAGCGGATCCTCTTCCCAGTTGGCGTACTCTTCTGGAAACTTCGCTTCCACCTCACAGCGCGTCAGCCCCTCCCAGTGGCCGTGCCCGATCTCTCGCAGGCCATCCCGCAGCAGGATGGTCCGCTCGCGCCGTTGGACCAGGATCTCTGCGGTCTCTCGTACGCGCGCATAGGGGCTGGCGTACACGGCATCGATCGCCACCGGTGCCAGGCGTTGCGCCAGCGCCTCCACCTGCGCGCGACCCTCGTCGGAGAGCTCGACGCCCTGATCCCCGGAGAAGCGATCTTCCGCGGTGCGCGGTGTCGCCCCGTGCCGAACCAACAACATGCGCGTCATGACGCGCTACGCTCATCCCGCGCGCCCGGCGACGCAAGGGCCACGTTTGGCCCCCTGCGCGGCTGGCTGGCAGCCCGATCGGTACGGCTCTAGCGCGCGTCCGCGAGCTTGGTTTGGTCCTGCTCCGCCTCGGCCTGCGCCATGCGCATACGGTCCGCGGCTTCGAGCTCCTTCGAGCGCTTGGCGACTTCCCGCACCAGCCGCTCGCGGTACGCAATCACGCTGTGCGTGCCGTCGCCCGGGGTGCACCAGCGGTCTTCCTTGATGCTGTTGCGGCCCTGGTAGCTGGCGAGCCAGCTGGGAAAGTTGGAGTTGCCGGCCTTCTGCTGGCAGATTTTGCGGTGGCTGGTGATGAGCTCCGCCATGATCCGAATGTTTTCGGCCGGATCGAGCAGGCTCTCCTTCACCTCGCGACAGGCCGCCGAGGGATTGCGGCGCGGGCTCTTGTCCTTCTTACATGCTCCGAAATGGCGCGCACGCACCTGCGCTAGACCATAATCTTCCCCGTCGGGCGAGACGGCACGCGGCTTGAAGCGGCTCTCGTGGTGGATGATCGCGACGCCCGTCAAAGGATCGAAGTCGTGAGTCTGCGCCTCGGCCTGAAGCGCCTCCGCGTACTTCGTTGCATCTCCTTCGCTGACCTCGGGATGAGCAAACCGGATAGCCATGACGATTGCTGCGATGGTTCGAAACACAGTCATACATCTTAGCTCGACATCCGACCTATCGCACACGTCACGACGTCACCCACAGGCAGATTCTTCGCCCATCCGACACGCTGTTTCTCTAATGCAACACGCCGCCGGCCGAGCGACGTTCCAGTACGACGCGCTGTCTACCGCTCCGGTGCAGTGGAACAGGGGCGCAGTGGGACAGGGGCGCAGTGGGACAGAGGTGCAGCTGGATAGAGCTGCGGCTGATCGCAGCTCCTGGGACCTAGTTGCAGCGCTCGCCGGCAATGCTGCAGCACTAGCGGGCGCTGCAGCGTTCCCGCGCAACAGTGCCGCACCAGCGAGCAACACCGCAAGCACAGGCTACGGGCGCGGCTCAAAAAGAAACGTGAACGGAGAAGCGGGAGAATCTACACTCGGCGCCCTGCCGTGTCTCGTGAGTTCGACCTCATCCTGTTCGATGCCGACGGTACGCTCTTCGACTTTGCGGCCAGTGAGCGGCTCGCTTTTGACAGCTGCATGCAAAGCTACGCAGGGGCAGGAAACTACGACGACGCCTACCGCGCCTACGTAGAGATCGGGGCCGTGTTCTGGCGGCGCCTCGAGCAAGGCGCGATCCTGAGCGACGAGCTGCGTGTCGGCCGCTGGATCGAGCTCGCCCGGCGCGGGGGCTTCAGCTGGTCCGCCACGGCCATTGCCGACGCCTATCTCGAGCAACTCGCGTGCCATGGCCACGTCCTCGACGGCGCCGTCGACGTCTGCCGGTCGCTCTCCGCTACGCACCCGCTCGGCCTCGTCACCAACGGCTTCGAAGCCGTGCAAACCCAGCGCCTCGCGGCGTCCCCCTTGCGCGAGTTCATCGACTTTGTCGTGACCAGCGAAGCCGTGGGGGTGGCCAAGCCGGCGCGCGCCATGTTCGAGCGCGCGCTCTCGCTGGCCCAGGACGCCCTCCCGCCTCGCCCCATCTCGCCCGAACGTGTGCTGATGGTGGGGGACAGCCTGAGCTCCGACATTGCCGGCGGCAACGCCATGGGCTTCATCACGTGCTGGTACAATGCCGGGACGCAATCCAGGCCCACGCAGGTGATCCCCGACTACACCATCGCCGACCTGCGAGAGCTCAGCCGCATCGTGCGCCAGCCAGCGTTGACGGCCGGCCAGGACGTGGGGTGTGGCGAGACGGCGCAGGACGGCTAGGCTCGCGAGCGGGATGCCAAAGATCGACGTCATCGCCGCGATCATCCAACACGATGGCCGCTTTCTGCTGGGCAAGCGCAGTGCACACCGCCCCACCGCGCCGGGGTACTGGTGCCCGATCTGCGGCCGCGTGGAGCCGGGCGAGTCCCAGGCCGAGGCCGTGGTTCGCGAGGTGCGCGAGGAAACCGGGCTGCGCGTGAGCGCGCTGCGCAAGGTCGCGGAGTGCGACACGCACGATGGCCATGCGCTCATGCACTGGTGGCTGACGCAGCTGCTCGATGACGCCCCCGCCCGCCTCGCCAACGATGAACACTCCGA
>Ga0315912_10001513_pt1 | contig 28101 bp, 19 predicted proteins | sample VfabasoilMG_FD_204469 | JGI IMG/M metagenome (GOLD analysis project Ga0315912, IMG submission 204469) | Garden soil microbial communities collected in Santa Monica, California, United States - V. faba soil | ecosystem: Environmental > Terrestrial > Soil > Garden | place: USA: California...
TTCGTCGTCTCGCGCCTCTCGCGAATCGACCGCGTCCGCCGCCATCCGGAGCTTGACGACGGGATAGTCGAAGCCGATGAGGAGACGCGTGCCGTCCGCCAACTTGAGCAGCGCATCGGCGACCACGTCCGGCGACTCGCGCTCAACCAGCTTGCCGCACTGCCGGCAAATCGTCCGGCCAACCCGCGCCCACAGGAGGCGGAGGTAGTCGTGGATCTCCGTCGTGGTACCGACCGTCGATCGGGGATTCCGAATCGCGTTCTTCTGCCGGATGGCGATCGCGGGCGCGATCCCCTCAATCGCTTCGACGTCCGGCTTTTCCATCCGCTCGAGAAACTGGCGCGCGTAGGCCGAGAGCGACTCGACGTAACGGCGCTGCCCTTCCGCGTAAATGGTGTCGAACGCCAACGATGACTTGCCCGAGCCGCTCACGCCAGTGAATACCACCAGCTGGCGATGCTGCAGGGACACGTCGATCCCCTTGAGATTGTGGGTGCGGGCGTTGCGGACCACCAGCGTGCCAGGGGCGCGGTCGCCGGTGGTGGGAAGTGCGTCGGACATGCCCCCTGCCGGGGTCTCCAAGCGTGGGTCCAAACAGCAATCCTAACAGAAGCTTGGATGGCCGAAAACTTCGTGCTATCCTGCAGTCGTTCGATCCCGAGCCCAACGCCTAACCTGTCACGAACCCCCCTGTATCTGACCGTGCCGCTAATGTTCGAGAGCGTGAGCGTTTGGGCGACTTTCCAGCCTGAGTTTTGTAAGTCCCAATAGCGAGGTACGTGTCCGTGGCTGTGCGTTTGTTCGTAGGCAATATGCCCTATGGGGCGACTGAGGCTGATTTGCGCACGCATTTCACCCAGGTCGGCCCGCCCTCACAGGTGGTGCTCCCGGTTGATCGCGATACCGGCCGCCCGCGTGGATTCGCGTTCGTCGAGTACCTGGACCGCGCGATGGCCGAGCAGGCGATTTCCAAGTTCAACCAGCAGCCCTTCATGGGCCGGCCCTTGTCGGTCAGCGAGGCACGGCCCCGCGAAGCCGGCGGCGCCGGCGGCGGCTTCCGCCCGAGCGGCGGCGGGTTCAGCGGCCCGCGCCCGATGGGCGGCGGTCCTGGCGGCTTCCGATCGGGTCCACCGCCCGGTGCGGCGATTCCCGGGCGCAACTTCGGTCCGCCCAAAAAGAAGAGCACGTCGAGCGAGAAGCGCTGGGAAACCAAGGAGCGCGGCCCGAAGGGCCCGATCAAAGAACGGCACAGCGGCCGCCTCGGCGGACTGTACGATTCGCCGGATGACTCGTTGGCCGATCTCGTTGAGAAACCGCCGGAAGATTTCGACGATATCGCGTCGAGTGCGCCGGCCGACGACAGGGACGACGGAGACGAATAGGGTCCAAGGGTCCAAAGGTCCAAGAGTCCAAAGGTCCTCGGTGTCGAGCGGTCCTACTGGCTCTTGAGATCCAAGCGTCCCACTGTTCCACGAGCGCCCGATCCCCAACCGAGCGTGCGCTTCGGCGCGAAGCTGAACGTGTCATAGCCCGGCCCCTCGATCGGCGACCACGTCAGGCCATCGTCTACGGAAATATCCGAGCCTCTCGGGCCGACCGCCAGGTACGTGCTCCGCGTACCAGGCACGTACGACACGACCGACCGAAACCCGCCCAGCCCGCGTTCCTTGACCAGCGTCCAGGTCTTTCCGCCGTCGTTCGTGACGGCCGCGTTCTCGATCGCCTCCGCTTCCTTCGCGTAGTCGCCACCGACGACGACGCCGTGCGTCGCGTCTCGAAAGGCGATCGAGTAGGCGCCGGCGCTGGGGCCCGCGCGCAGCGGCGTGTCCGCGATCGCCCAGCTCGCGCCTCGATCGGTCGACCGGAGCACGCGCGCTTTGGGACCCGCGCCGGTTGCGAACCACACACGACTGCTGCCCTGCACAAACACGTTCGTGCCGCTGGCCGCGAACGCGCCTTCGTTCGCGAGTGCCGGCGGCAACCGCTTGGCGGCGACGCGCGCCCACGAACGGCCGCCGTCTCGCGTGGTGATGATCACGAACTGCCCTTTCACCGAATCGCTGACCGCGATACCGTTGTTGGCATCCCAGAACGCCATCGCGTCGAAGAACGCATCGGGATCCTCGTTCGTGAACTGGAGCGTCCAGGATTCGCCGGCATTGATCGTCTTGTAAATCCGCGAGAGCGGACCGGCGCCGATGCTCAGCACATACGCTGTGTTCTCGGCAACGGCGTCAATGTCGCGAAAGTCGAGGCGATCCGCCGTGGGGCTCGGCAGCGTCTTCCACGTGCCGCCGCCATCGTCGCTCCGCAGAATCGTGTTGCCGGATCCGCTGGCCCACACGACGCGGTCGCTGGCCGCGCTGATACCGCGCAACCGCGCGGTGACGCCAGATCGCTGCACCGTCCACTCCGGCGCGACGGCGACGACGATCAAAAGAATTGACGCGAGTGTCAAACGCATAGACATGTCACTTGACCTGGCGGACGATGGCGCCACCCTTCATGACGAGGACGACCTTCCGGGTCGCCGAGATGTCCTTCGAGGGATCGCCGGTCACCGCGACCAGATCGGCTTGAAGGCCCTGAGTCACGCGGCCGATCTGTGCATCCAACCGGAGGATTCTCGCGTTGACGGATGTCGCTGACTGCAGGGTGGCCAGCGGCGTCATGCCGTAATTGACCATCAGTTCAAGCTCACGCGCGCTGTCGCCGTGCGGAAACACGCCGACGTCCGAACCCGTGCACATCGTGACGCCAGACGCGAGCGCCAGGCGGAAACTCTCGCGCTTCCGTCGCACGCCGGCGGGTTCCGGGTCCGTGCCCTTCTTCCAACCGCCATACTGCGCGGTGGCATCGCCCGCTGCGAGCGTGGGACAGAGTGCCACGCCTTTATCGGCCATGAGTTTGAATACTTCCGCGGTCCCACCGTCGCCGTGTTCAATGGTGGCGACGCCGGCGATCACGGCCCGTCGCATGCCTTCGGGCGTCGAGGAATGAACGACGACTGGACGGCCAATGCTGCCCGCGGTCTGCACGATCAGATTCATTTCGTCCTGCGAAAATGTCGGCGTCGTCTCGCCGTTCGGCCCGGCGCGGTAGTCACCGTAGACCTTGATCCAATCAGCGCCGTGCCCGGCCTGATCGCGCACGACCTTGACGAGCGTCTGGCCGTCGGCTTCCTCTGCGCCCTGCGGAATCGACCACTCTGGCGAAAATCCTTTCGGCGCGTAGGTGCCGGTCGCCACAATGGCGCGCGTCGTGACGAGCATGCGCGGTCCCGGGATGATGCCCTGATTCACGGCCTGCTTGAGGCCGACGTCCGCGTAGCCCGCGCCTTCGGTGCCGAGATCGCGAATGGTCGTGAAACCCGACTCGACGGTCGCGCGCAGGTGGTTGACCGCGCGCGCGACACGAAGCGCTTCGGGCTCTTTCAGCACCTGATCGTTCCAGGGCGCCTCGTTGTAAGCGTGCAGCAGCACGTGCGAGTGCGCTTCGATCATGCCGGGCATCAGTGTCGTATTCGGGAGATCGATCGACTCGGCACCCGGCGGGACCGTGACTGATGCCGCTGATCCGGCGGCCTCGATGCGCGACCCGCGCACGATAACTACCCAGCCGTCGTGCATCGACTCGCCGTCAAAGACGCGCGCGGGGCGAAGGACATACGTGGCGCCGCCGCCTCCGCCACCACGCCCCTGAAACGCAGACGGCGTCCGCGGGGTCAGCGCGATGACGATGACGGCGAGCGCGAGCAGGCTGCGTTTCAGGTGACCTGTCATTGGATCTTCAATGGTCCAAGGCCAGCGCTCTTAAGCTTCAGATTGAGCGCCGCGAGATCGATCGTCTTCACCGTATTCCACTTGGCCATCGCCTCCGCCGCGGTCTTCTTCGCGGCGGCCATCGCGGCGAGTTGATTCGCGGTCGGCGCCACATCCGCACCCTGGAACGAGTTCATGACACCGGAGAGCGCGGCGCTTGCGGCGCCCAACGTCGCCGATGGCGCAGCGGGCGGCTGGGCTGGCGCGGGAGCCGCTTGCGGTGGCGCCGCGGCCGGCGGGGGCGCTCCGCCGCCTCGGCCGGCACCGCCGCCACGACCGCCGCCACCACCGCCCGGCGCGGCACCGATCAGGTCCTGCACCTTCTTGTCGAACGCCGCGATCGCGTCTCCGATCGCGCCGGCCGGCTTCGGCGTGATCGCCGCGATCTGCGTCCGCAGTCCCTGCGCTTGCGCGGCGGCCGCCTGCGCATCGATCGCGCCGTAGTACGCCGCCTTGGTGTCCGTGTAGATCGCCTGCATCACGAGCGCCGGCGTCTTCACGCGCGGATCCTGTTTGACCGTGATCGGCTGCGTGTAGCTCTTGCCGTCCACCGTCAGCTTCAGCGTGTAATTGCCGGGATTGACCCACGGCGTGGATGGCACGGGCACCGTATTGAATGGCACCGCCGCAATGGGCAACCCGCCACGCCCGCCGCCGCCTCCGCCACCGAGCGGCTGATAGTGCACGTCCCACGCAAAGCGATGCATGCCGGGCGCGGCCGACAAACCCTGTGGCTGCCGGTACCAATACGCCGGCAGGTTCGATCCGACCGGATCCGGAATCGGCGTGACCGGATCCGCGCTCGAATAGCGGCGGACCAGCCGGCCGTCTGTCTGCAGCACTTCGAGTGTGACCAGCGACGCCGCGGACTTCAGGTAATAGTTCAGCGTCACGCCTTCCGGCGGATTCTGAAGATTGCCCTCATCGGGCGGCAGCGGCGTATCAGTGTTCGTGTTCCAGCGCACGCGCAACGCCGTCGTCGGCTTGAAAAGAATCGCGTCCTGGCCGGCGGACGTCGCGCTGATCTGCCGCAACGGCGTGACGTCGTCCAGAATCCAGAAACCGCGGCCATGCGTCGCCGCGATCAGGTCATCGTCCTTCACGGTCAAATCCCGTACGGACGAACTGGCCATGTTCAGCTTGAGCGTCTGCCAATGATCGCCATCGTCAAACGACACCCACACATGGCGCTCGCTGCCGGCATAGAGCAGGCCTTTCTTCTTCGGATCTTCGCGAATGGTGCTCGTCGGCCCGGCGTTCTCGAGACCGTTGTTGATTTCCGTCCACGTCTTCCCGCCGTCGTGCGTCCGGAAAAGGTGCGGGCGCATATCGTCCAGTCGCAGCGTGTTGACCGCCGCGTACGCCGTCAACCCATCGAAATGTCCGGCGTCCATGTTGAACACCTTCATGAACGGCGTCATGGCCGGCGGCGTCACATCGGTCCAATGCAGTCCGCCATCCACCGTCGTATGGATCGTGCCGTCGTCGGTCCCGACCCAGATGCGGTTCACGTCCACGTACGACGGCGCGATGGCGTAGATCAATCCCGAACGGCCGTTGGGTGCGCCGGTGCCCTGGGGCTGCGGAAAGTACTTACTGATCGTCTTTGGCGTATCCCACGTTTTGCGGTTCAGTTCAGGACTGATCTGCTTCCAGCTGTGGCCGCTGTCGATCGTCTTCCAGAGCACGTTGTTCCCATAGAACAGCATGTTGGGATCGACCGGCGAGAACGCGAGCGGCTGGGTGCGTGCGGCTCGAGCGGGCGGACCGGCAGCCGGCCCGCCGGCGCGGCCACCCCCGGTCGGGCTGACATTGGCATTCTGACTGGTGCGGCGATCGTAACGCGTCACCTTGCCGCCGAACACGATGTTGGGATCCTTCGGATCCGGCACGGCGTAGCCGTATTCTTCGACGCCGACGGGATGCCATTCGCGGAACGTGATCTGACCGTCGTTACCGCGGCTCGAGACGCACGCGGATCCACTCTCCTGCTGGCCGCTGCACACACGATACGGAAAATCGTTGTCGGCATTCACGTGATAGAGCTGCGCGGTCGGTTGGTTGTACCAGGAGCTCCACGACTTGCCGCCGTTCAGCGTCACCACCGCACCCTGGTCGGCCGCCAGCAGGATGATGTTCGTGTCGTTCGGATTGATCCAGACGTTCTGGTAGTCATCACCGCCGGGCGCGCCCTTGAACGGGACCCAGGTCCGGCCGGCGTCTGTGGACTTGTACGAGACCGTGTTCGCCGTGATCACGACGTCCGGATTCTTCGGGTCCACCGCCGGCACCGAGAGATCACCGCCGCCGATGCGGCCCACGCCGCCGGCATTCGCCGCCGTCCACGTTTCACCCGCGTCGTCGGACCGCCAGAATGTCGCGGCGCCGCTCAAGGCCACGGCTGCATAGAGCCGCTTCGAATTACTCGGCGCCACCGCGAGATTCGACTGCGTGATGTTGCCATCACCCGGCAGGCCACCTTTCAGTTGACGCCAGGTCGATCCGCCGTCGGTGGACTTGTAGATGCCCGCGCCGGTCCCACGCCACTGCGCGTCTTCCCACGGCCCCTGACGCTCTTCCCACAACGTCGCATACACAATGTTCGGGTCCACCGGATCGATGTCCACATCGGCGCCGCCAACGTTCTCGTCTTTCTGCAGCACGGCCTGCCACGTCCGGCCGCCGTCCGTCGATCGATAGATGCCGCGTTCCTTGCTGGGACCGTACGGGTGGCCCGCCACGGCGACGAACAGCCGGTTGGCATTCTTCGGGTCCACCGCGATGTTCGGGATCTGTTGGGCGTCCCGAAGGCCAATATGCGTCCACGTCTTGCCGGCGTCAGTGGACTTGAACATCCCGTCGCCAACCGAAAGATCCGGCCGAGCGAGGCCTTCACCGCTGCCCACATAGATGATGTTGGGATCGGACGGCGCGACCACGACGGCGCCAATCGATCCGGTCTCCTGATCATCGAAGATCGGCGCCCAGGTCCGCCCGGCATCCGTCGTCTTCCATACGCCGCCGTTTGTCACGCCGATGTAGAACGTGTACGGCTGGCTGGCATGCCCCGCGGCCGCTTTGGTGCGTCCTCCACGGTTCGGACCAATCGCGCGCCATTTCATTTCCGCAAACAGACTCTGCGGCACCGGGGATGGCTGTTGCGCCGGCAGCGGCGTGGATGAAACGGTAATGAACAGGAAAAACAGTACGAGGACAAGAGTTCGGCGGGAAGGCATGGGCACGCTCCTACTACTGACGAGCGGAGTATAGCCTTGCCGCCGTGAACTGTCGTCCGGCGGGCCGAAGCCCGCCGGCGGCATCATTTATCCTGCACGGGCGGGCGCGGCCTGGCCGGGCCTTGCGACTTCAACAGATAAAGCGGCCGGCCTTTGACCTCGTCGAAGACGCGTGCGAGGTACTCGCCGATGAGCCCGATGAACACCATCTGCAGGCCGCCGATCGCCAGTACGCTCACGAGCACCGACGTCCAGCCGGCCGGCGTGTGCCCGAACACGCGTGCGACGACGGCCGCAAGGCCGTAGATCGCACTGATCCCCATGATGCCCAGGCCGAGATAGAACGCGATGCGAAGCGGCGTCGCCGAAAATGACGTGACGCCATCCCATGCCAGCTTGGCCAGCTTGGCCAGCGAATACTTGGCCTCACCGGCATGCCGGGCGCCCACTTTGTATTCAACGACGGCCGTCTGAAACCCCGTCCAGCTGACGAGCCCACGCAGGAACTTCTGCCGCTCCGGAAATGCCACGATGGTTTCAATCGCGCGGCGATCGAGCAGGCGAAAATCTGCTGCACCGGGCGGCAGCCGCAAACCAGAAATGCGATTCATCACCCGGTAAAACCCCTGCGTGGCGACTCGCTTGAAAAGGCCCATCGAGGAACCGATGTCGCGCGTCGTGGCCACGATGTCCGCGCCCTGCTGCCAGTGCCGGACGAGCGCCGGGACGACCTGTGGCGGATGCTGCAGATCGCCATCCATCGTGACCACGCAGTCACCCGTCGAATGTTCGAGGCCGGCCAGCAACGCCGCCTGGTGTCCGAAATTTCGCGTGAAACTCAGATACTTGACGCGGGGATCGTTGGCGCGAAGCGATTCAAGAATCGACACCGAGCGATCGCGGCTGCCGTCGTCGACAAAGAGGAATCCGAAGGTCACGCCGATCGGTTCAAGCTCGCGGACGACCTGGCGATATAACTCGTCGATGTTGCCCTCTTCGTTGAAGATTGGGACGACGATTTCCACATGCATGTTGATGTCCTGGTTCACTTGTCACGAATGTCCAGCGCAACGTAACGAGCATCCTGCATCATGAGCTTCGCGGGCTGAGGGCCGGCCTGCAGCGCGTCGAGGATAGCAGTCCCACTGTCCCGAAATCCGTTCCGATCGACCACGATGGCCGAGAAACCCTCGCGCCGAAAGTGCGCCGGCATGTCGGCAGCCGCGAGTGTCATGACGGCGGTTTGCCACCCAGCGTGCTCCCCATAGCTATCCGGCGCACTCCACCGCAGGCTGCGCGAGAACAGCCAGGGTTTGAAGCTGTCATAGATGCCCATGCGTCTGACTGCAGGGACGTTCATTTCCGCGCGAGCGGGCACCTGCAGGACCATGGCGCCCGGACGCAGCGCGCCCTCAAGGCCGTCGACGAACGCGCGCAACTGCGTCACCTCCGCATGAATCGGCAGACGGGTGGCTCGGAGCGGGATCGTCGCGACGGATTGATCGAGGAGACCGATGACGAACACGGCCGTCCACGCCGCCCCGCGCCATCGGTGCCGAGGCGGAGTCTCTGTCAGGCGGTCAACGGCGAGCGCCAGAGCTGCCAGCGCAAAGAACGCCAGGAACGGCGTCATGCCGCCAAAGTCATCCAGGGCCGATGAGATCAACAGACTGAAGATGGTCCCAAAACCACCGAGCGTGCCGAACAGGAGTCCGGCGACCAGGAGCCTCGACGCCGCGCGCGTCGTCGTGCCGGCCTCGCCGCGACCTGCGGCGGAGGGCATGAAGAACACAACAAGAAGGCTGAGAAACCCGATGGTGGCGACGAGTCCAAGTCGATCGTTGTCGGTACCGTTCGGGAAGTGGGCTTCATCATCCTTCAAGGCCCAACTCCGAAACGGCGGAAACCAATGGCCGCGAATCGGCGTGACCAGTTGCCGGATCTTGAGCCCGTACATTTCCGCCGTGACCTGACTGGGCGCCGGTCCTGGCGGATTGTCGCCCGGCGTCGCCAGGTTCACGACGCCGGCCAGAATGATCGCCAGGAGCAGCGCGGCGCCGATGACGAGAGGCGCGCGGCGCCGGCTGCGGACATATCCGGCCACGGATCCCAGCGCGACATAGAACGCCGCGAACATCGCCGGAAGGATGGCATTGAACCCGATGATCGCAACGCCGGCAAACATGATCCGGGATCGGCCCCGAGTGTCGCCCAGTTGACGTGCAACCGCGAGCTGCAAGGCGGCGGTTGCCGCAAATGGTGCCAGGTACGGCATCATGCCGAAGTTGTGGGTGTTGTGGTTCAGCGCGAACGGAGACAATGCGAAGAGCACACCCGCAGACCAGGCGCCGGCATCAGACACACCTAGCCGGCGCAGGCACCACGAAGACGATGCCCCCATACCAATCAGCATCAGCATCCACGCCAGGTTGACGACTGAGGCAGGCCGGCGCGACATGGCGCTGGCGGCGCGCACCAGCATCAAATCGAGATGCGCGTGCCGGAGCGGCAGAGGCGTCCTCGTCTCCGGTGGCGTGCCGATTTCGGGGAGTGTCCACCAGGCCCCGTGATCCATAACGGACCGTGCTTCGGCGAGCGTGACCAACCCCAAACCGGCGAAGACCAAGGGGTGACGGACATCGCGCTTCGGGCCGTCAATCATCAACCAGAGGACGAGCGCGATGACGATCGGCTGCGCCGCCCAGGCGAGCCACCGAAGCCGCGGCGTCATCAGCGGCGCCTCCGCGCAGACACGAACATGATGTCGTGGAAGTTCAAGTAGAAGCCGAGCGATGGCATGCGTCCGGTGAGCACACGCTCAGTGGAAGCCGCCGCTCGCCGGACCCATGGCTTCTTCGAAAACAGGCCGAGCAGATGCAACGAGTTCAGGAAATCGCGATGCGTGCCGACGGAGCGAATAGGATCGACGTCGAACCCGGCACGGTCGAGCATGCGGGTGATCGTCGAGCGTGAAAAATAGTTCACGTGCGATGGCGGATGAATCATGCGCCATCGTTCGCCACGGAGGCGGGCCATCGTGCTCCCGATGTCACCCGTGGTGAGAAACAACCGGCCGCCCTCGACCATCACGTCGCGCGCCTTCTGCGCATACGCCTGCGGCTCGAGCAAGTGCTCGATCGTGTCCCACATGCACACCACATCGACCTTCGTGTCCGGCGTGTAGGCGAGGAACTCGGCGAAGCTGGCCCGGACGCCCAACGCGCGCGCGGCGGCAATCGCCGGTTCGTTGACGTCGATCCCGGCGGCGTCAAACGTCCCTTGCGCCTGCTCGAGGAAGAAGCCGTAGGCGCAACCGACTTCGAGCAGCCGTCCGCCCGTGGCGCCAGCCAGGCGCATCCGCCGGAGATAGGCCTGAAAGTTCCGCGCGAAGGTTGCGTGCTGGCTCGCATAGTCGCCGAACTCGGCCCCGGTGAAGTAATCCCCCGCGTACAGCGCTTCAATGCGCCGCGGCAGATCCGCCGTGCGCACCAGGAAGATAAAGCCGCAGGCGCGGCATCGCGCGAGACTGCCCAGTACCGGCGCCTCGAAGTCGGCGCCGCCGCAGACGACGCAGACCGTCGTCATCGCGCCACCGCCGGGCGAAGCGGGCGCAGATCTAAAGCGATGTAGTCGTCGTTCGATGCGAGGAACGTGGCGCCGGCCCCGAGCTCCTGGAACACCTGCTCGAGATGCGCGCCGCGATCGGCGTACCCGGCCCGGCTGATCAGGATCGCCGAAAACCCCTCACGCGCCAGGTAGCGCGGCAGATCCGCCTCGTCAACGCTCTCCAAGGCGGCCTCCCACGTCAGTTGGACAAAGTTCTGCGTGGGATAACTCCAGCGGAGCCGATGCGAGGTCAGGTACGGCCTGAACTGTCCGTAGGGCGCCAGCCGTTCGACACCCGAATCCAGGGGATATGGGCGAATCGGTAACTGAAAGATCATCGCACCATCGGCGAATTGCGACTCGAGCTTCGAAACGAACGTCGAGACACCGTCTAATTCCGCGGCGACCTCGCTCGCATGGGCGGTCAGGCGGCCAAACGCCGGCTGTTGGTCTATCGCGCCGATCAACAACACAGCGATCCAGAATCCCGCGCGCCAACGGTTCGATAGGGTCCGCGTGATGCGATCGCCCCACAGCGCGACCGCCGCAAGGGCGAAGAAGGCAATCAATGGGGACGCGCGGTTGTAGGCCCGAATTCTGGCAGACACCAGGAGGCTGAAGATGCTCCCAAATCCGCCAACGGTAGCCAGCAGCAGGACGGCCACCACGAGAAGTGCCGCCGCGCGAATCCGGTCGCGCCGGCGGCGATCGTCTTCGTTCGGTCCGGCGGCGCGGGGGAAGATCAGCGCGGCCATCAGCCCAAAGAAGCCCACGGTGGCGACCAATCCCAGCCGCGCGGAAACGTTCTCGTTGTCGAAGGGAAACCCGGCCGCGGTGTCACGGGCCAGCCAAGCCGCGAATGGAGGAAACCAGTGATCCCGTGTGGGAATCACCAGCAGGCGAATCTTGAGACCGTAGATCTCGGACTCGGTCGGCAAGTGCGCGACGCCGGCCGGCTGACCGTACTGCTGCCAGGCCAGAACGTTCGGAGTCATATTGAGCAGGGTCGCCAATGCCAGCGCGCCGAAACAGAGGCCGCCCACCCTGAGCGGCGCGCGCGATCGCAGCCGCGTCGCGCCGATGATGGCGCCCACACCGATGATGAACGCCCCGAAGAATGCGAAATAGATGTAGTTGAACCCGACCAGCACGCAGCCCATCAGCGGGACCACGAGATCGCGGGCACGCCATGAGCCGTCGCGATCCACCGACGCCAGCCAGAGCGCGACGGTGGCCGGAAACGGCAGCAGGTAGATCGCCAGGTTGAAGTGACCGGTGTTTCGATACAGCGCGAACGGCGTCAGCGCGAAGAGAACCGCGGCAATCCCAGCGGCCGCGCGCGAGACGCCCAGCCGCCGCAAGCCCCAGATGGCCGACAACGCGCTCAGCGCCAGCGTGGTCAGCCATGCGACGTTGACGGTCAGTGCCGCCTCGCGCGTGAACAGTCCGACGAGGCGGACGATGACCTGATCGACGTTGCCGTTCTGGGCAAACGTCACCGCATGGAGGCCGATTGGCGCGCCCAGCGACGGGTTGTGCCACCACCAGCCATGATCGATCGTGGCCTTGCTCTGCGCGAGGTAGAACAGGTAGTCGCCCGAGAATTCAAACGGCACGTCGGCGCGCCAGTGGACACCGCCCAGAGACAGCCACGCGAAAAGCAGGACGAAGACCGGCGGCCAAACCCAGGCGGCGAGTTCGCGCCATGGCTCGGATCCGGTCGAGGGAGATCGCAACACGCGGTGCGGAGTATAGCGGAGGTTTACCTAGCCACGATTACCGGGACGTGCCGAAGCAGAACATCGCGCTTTGCGTGCGCACGTAGACGCGTCCGCCAGTGAGAGCCGGCGTGGCGTGCACGTCCTCGCCGAGGTCATTGACACGGAGCACCTGCCACTCCCCTGCCGCCTGCAACACGGTGATCTTGCCTTCGGCGCTGGACAGAAAGACTTTGCCGTCGGCGCCGACCGGCGACGCGTAGTACTCGCCCAGCGCACCCGGGCTGCGTCCTTCTTTGAGCAGTCGACCAGTCGCGGGATCGAGCGACGTCACAATGCCTCCGGTCTTCACCAGATAGAGCACGTTCTGGTACAAGAGCGGCGCCGGGATGTACGGAATATTCTTCTTGAACCGCCAGCCGATCGCGGTCGCCGGCAACTGGCCGTGCGCCTGGCCCGGATGCACAGCAATTGCGCCGAATTCGCCAATGTAGATGGAACTTGCGCGATCCCACTCCGCCCCGACAATGGCACCATCGCTGTTCGCGTCGATCCAGCCGAAGTGCTCGCCAAAGTCCTTGTCGCCACGGAACTCGGCCTGCGAGAGACGGCCGTCCTTGTCTTTGTCGTACTGCGCCAGCGCGGACGCAAACGTCGGGAGACCCGGCTCGTTGCTGCCGAGCGTGGACGTCAGCACCGAGTCACCCATGATCAACGGTGTGCCGAGCGCATCGCCGGATCCGATCGGGATCCACCACTGTTGCGCACCGGTGGCCAGGTCGTAGGCATCCAGTCGCGTGCCGCCCAGCACGATGACGTCGGTGCGGCTCGCGGTCGTACGAAACACGACCGGTGTTGACCAGCCAATCCGTACGCCCGGCCGCTCGACCTTCCAGCGCTGCTGTCCAGTCGTGCGATCGACCGCCATCACGAACGCACCCGCTTGCTGGTCGCAAACGAGAACCACGGACCCATCCGCGATGATGGGCGAGCCGGCCATTCCGTAGAAGTTTCGAAACGGCCCCAGATGCATCGTCCACCGGACCTGCCCGTCCGTGCCGTACGCCACCAGACCGAAATCCGGAAAGAACGCGACGACGCCGTTCTCATCCGCGGCAGGCGTGGGCGAGGCGGGATCGTTGGCCTTGAACGCATCCGACGGCCGATCCTTCTTGACGTCCCGGCGCCACAATTCTTTGCCCGTCCTTGCGTCCAGGCTGATCGTGATCAGGCGATCGCCTTCGCTCGCGGTGAGATACAGCCGCGTGCCCACGATGACCGGCGACGACTGACCGTACGGAACAGCGACCTTCCACACGACGTTCTTGGTGGGCGAAAACTCCACCGGATATCCGGTGGACGCATCGACGCCAGATCCATTGGGTCCGCGGAACTGCGACCACTGTGCACCGGCAGGCACAGGCGCCGCCAGCGCGATCAGGAAGAACACGGACAGGGCAACGCCAGACATCTTCATAAGACCGCTGCATGATACGCCGCCGGGCGGTCCGGTTAGCGTCGATTCACCGGTCGGGTCAAACACGTCGGCCCGCCGCCGCCCTTGAGGCTGATTTCTGAGCCGTCATAGGTGTGAACTTTGGCGCCAGCCGCTTCGAGCCGCGCGCGCGTCTTCGGACTGCCCTCCACCATCACACAATGGCGCGGCGCAATCGCCAACACATTCGCGCCCATGGTGTCGAACTCCTCGTCGGGCACTTCGACCATCGACAGTCCGCGCGCCTGCAACGATTCGCGAAATGGCACAGGCATCAGGGGCGAATACACGACGGCCAGATCGCGATCGACCGGGCTGATGATCGACATGAGATGGAAGACGTCACCGGGTCCGCGGTAATGCGGCAGCGGCACGACTAACAACTCATCGACCATGTCACCGAGAATGGCGCGGTATTGACGGATGCCTTCGTCGTTCGTCCGATATCCACGGCCCACCGCGACCGTGCGTTCGTCGAGCCACACGACATCGCCGCCTTCGATCTGCCCGGGCGGTTCGATCACGCCGGCAACCGGAATGTCCCACGACGCGAACGCCTCGCCCTGGGCCGCGGGTTCCTGGACGCGCTGCAACTTCCCCATGTGGCACAAGACGAGCCCCCGAGGCGTCAGGATGGAGGCGTCGCGCGCATAGATAGAGTCAAGACCGGTGCCGGCCGACGCCGGCAGCATCAGCAACTCCGCACCCATGGACCCGATGAGCGCGAGGAAATGTTCGTACTGGTCGAGCGCCTGTTGGAAATCTGGTGCCGCCGTGAAATTCAGATCCCGCCACTCGCGATCGACCGTCTCGTCGTCACGAAACGCATCGCGCGGATGTTTGACGACGACGCGCGCAAGCTGACCGAACTCGTCCACCTTTGCCCTTTGCCCTATGCCCTTTGCCCTGTGCTCTGTGCCCCATGCCCTCTTGCGCGTACTACCCACACATAAACCGGCAGTCCGGAGAGAATCAGCAGGAAGCCGAGATACACCACGTCCGCACCGGCGCCGCCAATCGCGAACATGGCATAGATGAACGCGAGCGCAGCGATGACCGCGGTCCCGGCCGCGAGCCTGGTCGCCCGCTTGCCGCCCGGCAGAAACACCGCCAACGAACAGAAGGCATACGGCACGAGCGTTGACAGCGTCGAGAGCAGCATCATCTTCATGAAGAGCATCACCAGCCCTTCTGAACTCGAGTAGTTGAGCCCAATGAGCGCGGTACTCAACACCCCGGCGATCACCATGCCGGCAATCGGCAGTCCGTTCGCGTTGACGCGTGCGAACACGCCGGGAAACACCCCGTCCCTGGCCACCGCCAGCGGCAACTGGCTCACAACCAGAATCCAGCCGTTGAGCGACCCGAACGACGAAATCGCGGCGCCGAGGCCAACGAACCACGCCAGGCGCTCGCCGCTCAAGGCGCGCGCGGCCTCCGCGAATGGCGCCGTGGACTTCATCAGCACATCCGGCGCCACCAGACTCATGGCGCCGGCCGTCGACGCGATGTAGATTCCCGCCGTCAAAAGCGTTCCCACCATCGTCGCGCGCGGAATAGTGCGATCGGGATCGATCACGGCTCCGGCCGGAATGGTCGCCGACTCGAGGCCGACGAACGCGAACATCGTCATCGTCACCACCGCGAGGAGCATGCCGCTGTGCGACGTGCCCTCGGCGGCAGCCGGGATGGCAAAATGCGCGGGCTCGAACCAAATCAAGCCGCCGATGCCGATGACGACCAGCGGCATCAACTTCAAGGTTGTGGTCACCACCTGCACCCGGCCGGCGAACGCCACGCCCAGGCTGTTGACGGCCGTCAGGAACCACAGCGTTGCGACCGCGAGTCCGGCGCCGAACGCGCGATCGGACACGGGCATCCAGCGCTCGTGATGAAGGATCGGTGAGAGGTAGCCTGCAAACGCCACCGACAGCGCGGCATTTGCGCTCCAAATCGAGATCCAATAGCCCCACGCGACCAGGAATCCCGCAAGATCACCGAAGCTGTCGCGGGTGTACGCGTACACGCCGCCGGCCGCGGGATTGTGGCGCGCGAGATGCGCGAACACTAAGGCCAGCAGAATGCTGCCGGCCGCCGACACAATCCATCCGATGAGACTGATGCCGCCAAAGCTGGCGAGGGCGGCCGGGAGCATGAAGACTCCCGACCCGATCATGCCGCCGACGACGAGCGAGACGGCGGTCCAGAAGCCGATGACCCGGCGGAGTTCCGTCAAGGCCGCGGCGCCTTCGGCCGGCCCGCTTTCATGACCTCTGCCGATCTGGCGTCAAACTCCTCGACGGCTCGCACCATGGTTTCGACCGCGCGCACATAAAAATCGTGCGTCATGGTCTCGTAGTCGTCCGTGACCTTGTGATGCTGCTCGAAGTCCTCCACGCCGAAGTAGAGGCACGGGATCTTCGCGTCGCAGAACGCCTTGTGATCCGACTGCGAGGTCCAGTCTTCAAACTGATCGTTGCCGGGATTCTGCCTGGCCTTTTCCGGATCGTCGTGTCCCATGACGAGCTTCACGGTGGCTTTTGTCGCGATACTCTCGATGAAAGGCTTCAGCCCAGGCTGCGTGTAGGTTCCGACGACAAACAGGAGGTCTTTCGGATCACGCCCAATCATGTCCATGTTGAGGTCGATGACGATGGACGCGGCGTCCACGGGCGGCTTGGCGACGAACGCGCGCGCGCCGCGCAGGCCTGACTCCTCGCCGTCAAACGCGGCGAAGATGAGCGTGTTGGCCGGCTTGTGCGTGCTGAAGTATTTCGCGACGGCGAAGAGCCCAGCGGTGCCCGACGCGTTGTCATCGGCACCGTTGGCGACCTGGCCGTTCCGCACGCCGATATGGTCGTAGTGGGCGCTGATGACGATGTACTGCGCCGGCGTCTTCGTGCCGTCGATCCGGCCAATCACATTGACACCCTGTCGATCGGCCTGCCCGCCACGCCCGGCGAGCGTAAACGGCTGCTCGTAGCTGTCACCAAACGGCTTGACGCCCGAGGCCTTGAAGCGATCGATGACAAAGGCCCGCGCCTTCGCGCCACCCGGCGAACCTACCAGACGGCCTTCCATGTCATCGGCCGACAGCGTCTTCAGATCGAGCAGCAACTGGGGCGCATCGATGAGCTTGCTCTGAACAACCGCCTGTCTGCCCGCGACGGGCACGGACAAGGCCAACGCCGTGAGCATTACTGCAGCGAGACTCCGTGACATCTTCACGTCCTTCACTTCCTTCACGTCCTTCACGTCCTTCACGATCTTCACGTCCTTCCTACCTCACATCGAGCTTACGGCCGGCATTCAAGTTGTCGAAGTTCAGAATCGCGTTCCAGACCATGCCGTAGCTGCCGATGGTTTCACCGCGCCAGAGCGGATTGTTTGCGAACAAGACGACGTGGCCTTTCTCGACCGGCACGTCGACCACCACCGGACGCTGCGCGATGTCGCCCCCGCCCTGCAGCAGGCCGGAGACGAGCAACTGATTCTGATCGGCGAACCGCAGCGCCACGCGCGGACGCTGATCGGGCGGAATGATGCTGAGTGGCGTTTTCAACTGCTCTTCGGTCGGAATCGCGTACTGCCATGGCTGCGGCGCGGCCGGCAGCGGCGGCGGCTGATTCTTCGGGTTCAACTGCGGCATGCCCTGCGCTTGATCGGGATCGTCGGGCGTGCCGCGACCGGTGGGACGACCACCGGCGCCGGCCCCACGGCCGCGGCCGCCCACGCCGGAGCTCACGCTGAAGCTGCCACCGCTGTCGCTGTACACGGCGAGGTTGTCGGGGATGCCGTACACGAGCGGACTCGTGTCGTCCACAATCCGGGTGCGCAGCAATGATCCAACGACCCGCGAGCCGGTGCCGGCCGTGTTGACGCTGACGCCATCGGTCATGCCGAACTGGACGGCGAATTGCGCCGTGCCCACCGCCCCCACGTAGACGCCGCCCTGTTTGACGAACGCCTCCAGGTGCATCAATCCCTCCCAGCCCAGGCCGGGACGAATGTCGTCGGTTTCGGCGAAGCCGCCCAGATTCGGGGTGTCCGATGTCTTCTTCCACGGCATCGGATTGCGCCACATCGGCATGCCGTCGATCACGCCCTGGCCTCCGGCGCCGGCGCCGAACAGAATCACGTCGTACTTTTCGCGCAGGTTCGCGTTCTTCGCGACGTCCTGGACGCTGATGTAGTCGTACGGAATGCCGTTGAAGTCGAGTGCCTGACGCCACCAGCCTTCGGTCTGTGTGCTCTGCCACGTGTGCATGAGCGCCACGCGCGCCGCGCGCGCCGGATGCGCCGCCACGGTCGGTGCGGCCGACAGCGCGTAGGCGGTAAGTCCGGCGGCCTTGGTCGCGGCATCGAGGTCCGCTTGCGAGACATTGCGAATGATGAATGACCCGCGGTTGAACTTGCGGCCGTCCGCTTCGAATGGCTCGCGGGCCATCTGAATGTCCGCGTTCTTGAGTTTGTAGCGCAGCGTGATCAGGCCGTTGTCTGCGTTGTGATTGATCGCAAAGATGGATCCGGTGCCGGTTACGCCACTCGCGGCCGTGACGACACCGGTCACCAGCGTCATCGGCGCCTGCAGCACTTTCGGATCGAGCACGCGAACGGCCTGTACGGCAAACCCCTCGGGGAACGTCCAGCCGGTGTCGTCGTACGGTGTGGACTGCGCGTCGGTCGGCGACCAGTACTGATAGTCGAGCAGCGCGTCCGCGATGCGCGAGTACGGCTGGTCCATGCGAACGATGTAGCTACCTGCCGGGAACTCGCGCGGTTCCGTGCGCGGTGCCGCCGGCGTGGGGGTGGGCGTCGTCACGTCCGGATTTGCGCCGGCACCCGCGCCCCCTCCCTGACCGCCACCGCGCCCGGCCGCTGGCGCACGCACCGGCATCTGCACGGTGAACGCCGACGTCGCGCGGGAGATTTCCACGCGCTGCTTCTGCAGGACGCGCAGCAATTCCGCCTGGGCGCCCGGTCGTGTCTCGGTCGCCGGCAGCACGTAGGCCGCCGGTCCCTCGGTCGTGGACTTCAGGATCGATCGCTTGCTCTTGTCGTAGAAATTGCGGAGGAAGTAGATCCGGTTGTTCGCAAAGTGGTTCAGCGAGACGATGAGGCCCGTCATCTCGTAGTTGTTGTTGTTGCGCAGCGACCACTTGACGAACGGGAGCGGTGGATTCTGGCGGAACCAGGTCCGCGACGTTTCGCTGGCGGACAACGTGCGGTCCTGCGTATCCGCGCTGCCGCCGTTGCCAAACGTCTCATACAGCCGGCTGATGCCGTTGTGCGTCGCCGCAATGAACATGAGGTAGCCGGGCGACCAGGTGTCGAAGGACCCGAACGCAAACACGCCGGGCATCCCCATGCGCGTCATCTCGTTCACGTTGTTCCAGCCGATCATCTGCCACTCGTTGGTCAGGATCGGATCGAGCCACGCGTTGTACGGCCCGTCGCCAATCGTGTTGTCGTACAGGAACGACCCCGACTCGTGCAGGTCGTGCAGGACCTGCGCCTTCCAATCGACATACGTATTGAGGACGTTTTCAGTCAGCTTCAGCGTCACGCCCATCGCATCGCGGTTGTTGTCATGCGCGACGTACTTGCCCCAGTAGAGGGCCCCCGGCACCGTCTTGTCGGGATTAGCCTTCCGGTAGTTGTAGAGGTCCACCACGCGATCGCGGCCGTCCACTTCCACGACCGGGGTGATGAGCGTGATCAGATGCTCGCGGATGTTCCGGATATACGGGCTGTCGTCAACGGCCAGCCGATACGCGAGTTCCATCAATGCGGTCGGCGCTCCGGCCTCCGTCGAGTGAATCGTCCCGGTGATGTAGTAGATGGGCGCGGCCCGCTTGGCAATCTCGTCGGCCAGGGCGTCGTTCATTTGAATGGTGCGGGGATCCGCGAGCTTGGCGAGATCCGCCTTGTTCGCGTCCAGCTTCGCGAGCAGCGCCTCGGAAGCCACCGCTACGGCCAGCATCTCGCGGCCCTCTTCGGACATGCCAATCTTGTAGACCTTCACGCGCGGCGAGGACTTCTCGAGCAGCCGCATGTAGTCGTGCACCTCTTTGGTGTACGGCAGTTTGCCCGGCGCGCCGGCGATGTCGCCCAGAATCGCCTTGGGCGTCGGCACAGTCTTCGACGCAGGCATATAGTCCACGACCGGCGACAGGAAGAACGTCTCGGTCGTGTACTCCTTGATCTTCTTCGTGTATTCCTCGTCCAGCGGCTGATTGGGATCACGGCCGGGTTTGGCGGTCGCCAGGTCAACCGCCGCGGGCTTGGCCGGCGCCTTGGACTGATCGGCCACCAGCAGCACCGGCAACGACGCCACCACCAGTATCGTCAGGACTCGCGTCAGCGTTGGATGCAGTTTCATACGTGGGCGCCATTGTAACCGCGGGGGGTCGTGTCATGATCCGCCTGGTGACCCCCGAAGAGTTTCGACGCCGTGGGCATGAACTGGTTGATTGGATTGCGGACTACCGCGCCGGCCTCGTCAATCGGCCCGTCATGGCGCAGACGGCTCCAGGCGCGGTCCGGACACAATTGCCGGCCCAGCCGCCCGTCGCACCGGAGTCCTTCGATGCGATCGTTCGCGACCTCGACGCCATCGTGGTGCCTGGACTGACGCACTGGGCTCATCCACGTTTCTTTGGCTACTTCCCGTCGAATGGTGACCTGTCGAGCGTGCTCGGCGACTTGACCAGCACGGGACTCGGTGTCATCGGTCTGGCCTGGCAATCAAGCCCAGCCCTCACGGAAGTGGAGGAAGTGGCGACGGATTGGCTCAGGCAAATGCTGGCCTTGTCGGACGCCTGGAGCGGCGTGATTCAGGACACGGCGTCCACGAGCACGCTCACGGCGTTGATCTGCGCGCGTGAGCGCGTGACGTCCAACAGTTTTTCACGCGGTGGCCTGCAGGCCGAAGCCGCACCGCTCGTCGTCTACACCTCGGCGCACGCGCACAGCTCCGTCGAGAAAGCCGCGCTCCTCGCTGGATTCGGCCGCGAGAACCTGCGGCTCGTGGCCGTGGACGATCGTTTTGCCATCCGGGCCGACGCCTTGGATGAGGCGATCGCCGCCGACATCGCCGCCGGCCGCGTGCCTTGCGCGATCGTGGCGACCACGGGCACGACCACGACGACGGCGATCGATCCCATCGCCGCCATCGCGGACGTTGCGCAGACGCATGGGGTCTGGCTGCACGTGGACGCGGCCATGGCCGGATCCGCCATGATTCTGCCGGAGTGCCGCGACCTCTGGACCGGCATCGAGGCGGCCGACTCCATCATCGTGAGCCCGCACAAATGGATGGGCGCGGCGTTTGATTGCGCGGTGTATTTCGTCCGCCACCCCGATCAACTCGTGCGCGTGATGTCGACCAACCCCAGCTACCTGCAAACCGAGGCCGACGCGGTCGTCAAAAACTACCGTGACTGGGGCCTTCCGCTCGGACGCCGCTTTCGCGCGCTGAAGCTCTGGTTTCTGATTCGGAGCGAAGGTGTCGCCGGCCTGCAAGCGCGGCTCCGGCGCGATCTGGAGAACACCCGATGGCTGGCCGGCCAGATCAGCGCGGCCGAGCACTGGCGAATCCTGAATCCGGTTGTCCTGCAGACGCTCTGCCTGCGGCACGAGCCGCCGGGGCTCGCCGGCGACGCCCTGGATCGGCACACGCTCGGCTGGTGCGATCGCATCAATCGATCGGGCGTGGCGTACCTGACGCCGGCCATGCTGGACGGCCGCTGGATGGTGCGCGTCTCCATCGGCACGATTCAGACGGAGCGGATCCACGTGGAGGAACTCTGGCGCGCGATCACGAACGCGGTCGGCGCCGACAGACCATAATGAGACAGGACCCCTGATGACGACTGCCACACCCGGCCGCGAACGCTTGCTCATTGCCGAAGACGATGCGGCGCAGCGGATGGGCCTGCAGAAGCTGCTGACCAGCTGGGGCTTCACCGTTGATGTGGCGAGCGACGGTCGTCAAGCCCTCGCACACGTCGCCGCCGATCGTCCCGCCATCGTACTCAGCGACCTCGTCATGCCGAACCTGGGCGGCCTCGATCTCCTCAAAGCCCTCAAGCAGGAGGACCCGGACATCACCGTGATTCTGCTGACGGCCCAGGGGTCAGTCGAAACCGCGGTCGAAGCGATCAAACTGGGCGCGTATGACTACCTGACCAAGCCGATTGATCCGCAGCGGCTGCGGATCGTGCTGGACCAGGTGGCGGCCCGGCACGACACGTTGCGCGAAGTGCGCGCGCTGCGACGACAACTGCAGGATCGCGGCCGCTTCGGCAGCATGGTCGGGTCCAGCCTGGAGATGCGGAAGATCTACCAGGTGCTGGAACAGGCCGCGCCGACGTCGGCGTCGGTACTCGTTCACGGCGAATCCGGCACCGGCAAGGAACTCGTCGCGCAGACGCTGCACCAGCTCAGCCCTCGCGCGTCGCAGCCGTTTGTTCCGCTCAACTGCGCGGCGATTCCCGACACTCTGCTCGAGTCCGAGTTGTTCGGGCACGAGAAAGGCGCATTCACCGGCGCCATCGCCCGCCGCGCCGGCGCGTTCGAACTCGCGCACAAGGGCACGCTGTTCCTCGATGAGATTTCCGAGATGACGCCCGTCACGCAGGCCAAGCTGCTGCGGGTGCTGCAGGAACGATCGTTCCGCGCACTCGGGGGAGCACGCGAACAGTCGGTCGACATCCGCGTGATTGCGGCGACGAATCTGGAGCCGCTGGAGGCCGTGCGCCAGGGCCGGCTGCGCGAAGACCTGTTCTACCGGCTCAACGTGTTCATGATTGAGCTGCCGCCGCTCCGTGATCGCACCGACGACATTCCGCTCCTCGCGCAGGCGTTCGTCAAGGATTTCAACGACCGGCACGGACGCCAGATTGCGGGCGTGTCGGAAGACGCGATGCGGCACCTCGAACGGTTCGATTGGCCGGGTAACGTGCGCGAACTCCGCAACGTGATCGAACGCGCGACGATCGTCGCCAAGGGGCCGTTCATCGAGTTGAGCGATTTGCCGCCGCTCGCGGCGGCGCCGCCGGCCCCCCTTGTGTCCGGCGACGGCGCGCTCGCGCCAGGCACGACCGTGGACCAGGCCGAGCGCCGGCTGATCGACATCACGCTGCAGCACACGAACGGTAACAAGACGCGCGCGGCCGAACTGCTGGGCATCAGCCTGAAAACGCTGCACAACAAACTCAACCGGATCAAGGCTGAACGCCAGGACGATCTCGAGGAGTGATGCGCGTCGGCATCCGCACCAAACAAGTCGCGGGCGTCACGGCCGTCGTGGCGCTCGCCGAAGTGATCATGCTGGCCGGATTCGTCGCCTCGGCCACGCGCATTCTGCTCGAAGATGCGCGGTCGACGGCGGTCTTCGCCAGAGATCAGATCTATCAACGCACCTTCGACATCGTCCAGCGCGGCGGCGACCTGACGGCCAACATCAAGGCAGACGAAGAGCTTCGCCGTGTCCTGGAAGCGGCGACGGTGTACGGACCGGGCATTGAATATGCCCTGCTCGTCGACCCCAACGAAGTCGTGCTGGCCGACAATGACCCGACGCGGATTGGCGAAAGGCTCAGCGAAAAAGGCAGCCTCGATGACCTGATCGATCACGCCGGCCCGATTGCGCGCGTGCGGGCCATCTACACGCCGCTCGGGCGCACGTTCGAAGTGCGGAAGACCCTCGCGGTGGAGGGCGTGCAGCTTGGATCGATCCGGGTCGGCACGTCCACGCTCCTGTTGCGTACGGCGCTCGAGGCGTCCTTGAGGACGCCGCTGCTGGTGTCCGCGGCGGTGCTGGCGGCGTCGGTGCTCATGGCGGTGTTCCTCGCGGGTCTGGTGCTGCGCCCGATTCACGTGATTCGCAGCGGGCTCGCGCGACTGGGCCGCGGCGACCTGGATGTGAACATGGAACTGCCGGCGGATGCCGAACTGAGCGAACTCGGCGAGTCGTTCAGGCAGGTCACCGCGCGCCTCGCCGCCGATCGCACCGAACTGGCCGGCCAGCGCGCGCTCGAATCCGTGGTGGACCGGCTGGAGGATGCCGTCGCGCTGTTCGGGACGAACGGCGCGCTCCTGTTTTCGAACGCCGCGATGGCGCCGGCGCTCCCCGCGTCGACGGACGTGTCTGGTGACGCCCGCGCGACGAAGATGTTGACGTCGTTGTGGCCGGCGGATCATCCATACCGGGAGGCTGTGGAACGGGCGCTCGATGGCACGTCGCCGCCCGGCTCTGGGCCGGTGACGGTACCCGGCGAAGGCGAACGTCTCGTGCTCACGAATCTCGTGCCCGGCGCCGGCGGATCGCCGATTGGGGTGCTGCTCGTGTCGCGCAATCTCAGCTACCTGAGCCAGGTCGAATCCACGCTGAACTACTCGCGTAAGCTCGCGGCGCTCAGCCGGCTCACGGCCGGCATCGCGCACGAAATCAAGAACCCGCTCAACGCCGCGATGATCCACCTGGAACTGCTGCGGATGCAGTTGACCGACCGGCCGGAAGCCGAACAGTACGTGGCAGTGATTACAGACCAGGTCCGGCGGCTCGATGAAGTCGTGCAGGGATTCATGAAGTTCACGCGACCGGAGGACCTGCAGTTGCAGCCGGTGGAACTGTGCGGTGTGTTCGAACGGCTGCGTCCCGTGCTCGAGGCCGAGGCCGGCAAGCATCGCGTGGACCTGCGCGTGGACGTTCCTGCACGATTGCCCGCCGTTGATGGCGACCCGAACCTGCTCGAGCAGGCGTTTCTCAACCTGGCCCTCAATGCCTACCAGGCCATGCCGGACGGCGGACGGCTCCGCATTGCCGCGCGCGAAACGCCGGGTCGCCTGATCAGCATTGAAGTCGAAGATTCGGGGGTGGGCATTCCCCCGGAGCACCTGTCGAGAATCTTCGACTTGTACTTCACGACCAAGCCCAAAGGCAGCGGAATCGGCCTCTCTCTGGTGTTTCGGACCATCCAGTTGCACGACGGCGATATCGAGGTGCAATCAACACCCGGCCGCGGGACCACATTCCGGATTCAGCTAAAACAGGCGGCGCGGATGTTCCAGGGCGTGGGAAACTAAGTGTAGTCCCGGGTCTTCTGACCCCGGGTTCGTGGAGCCCGGGGTCTTCAGACCCCGGGAACAACAGAGCTTCATGGCATACGGCAGGGCACGAAACGGCGGGCTGATCGGAATCGCGCTGCTGGCAGCGGCGATGGCGAGCGGCTGTCTTCGCGCGGAAGCGAAAACGCCCGCCGCGGCGCCGGCTCTGCAGATGCCTGAACCACCCCCGCGGCTCGTGATTCCGGTTTCTGTCGAGCCGCCCGCTCCAACGCCGACACCGACGCCAACTCCCACGCCGACACCGCGCCCGGCGACGAACACGGGTGGACGCGCAACGCCTCCAAGCCCGCCGCCACCGGTGACGCCACCGGCACAAGAGACCCCCCCGCCGCCGACCGTGCTTCAGACGAGCGCGAGCCAGTTGGAACTCGAGGCGCGCACCAAAGAACGATTGGAGCGCGCGAACAAAGATCTGCTGCGCGTCTCCGTCGGGTCGCTGGGTAAGGATGCGCAGGAGCAATACCAAAGCGCCAAGCGCTTTGTCCGCATGGCGCAGGACGCGCTCATCGCCAAGAATTTCGTCGCCGCCTTCTACTGCGCCGACAAAGCCGCGACGCTCGCGAGTTTGCTCGCGAAGTAACGTCTCGACTGACCTTTGCCCTTTGACCTTTGCCCTCTGACCTTACAAGTACTTCTTCTTTATCGCTTCCCACTGCTGCAGCAGCAGCGCGAACTGCGGCCGGGGATCCGCTTCGGGCGAGGCTTGTCGCGCGCGTTCGGGGAGGAGAACCTGCGTGACGAAACGATCAAGGTCGCCCCGGAGCGCCTCGCCCCGCACGCCGAGTCCGCGCGCGCGCACCCACGCCGCGATCGCCGCGCCCCAGGCCCGCTCCAGATCGCCCGTGCCGCGGGCAGCGACCGCCACCCAGTAGGATGCGGACGCCGCACGATCGTGCCTGGCGAGCTCAGCGCTGGCTCCATCAAGAATCCGGCGGAAGATCGCCACGCGATCTGCCTCTGGCCCGAACTGCGCCTGGTGATCGAGCGCGCCGGCCCACCATTCAAAGATGCGTTCGCGGTCAGTCGGATCCTCCGCCCGGGCGAGCGCGACGGCAAACATCTCGGCGGAGGCGAGCCAACAGCCGTCGTCGCAGCCATCGAGATACAGCGAGACGCCAAGACCCACCAGGAATTCCACGCGGTCCTTGGGTGAGAGCTGATCGGGGACGACCAATTGCAGTGCCTTGCGGCCCTGTTCGAGGTCGTCGGGCGTCGAGGTTTGCCGAAACCGCTCGAGATGCGCCCGGCCAAGCACGACCGCGGCGCCATTGGCCAGCTCCGGCACGCGCAGGGCTTCTTTTGACGCCGCGATCGCGGCGTCGAACTGTCCAGCGTTATAGGCCTGGCGCGCGCGGACGAGGGCATCCGGCGCCTTTGTCCCTTGCTTCGCCTGCCCCATGGCGGCCATCGCGATGGCCGCAATTACGAGCGGTTTGCCCCAGCTCGACCACATGCCCGAATCCCCCGCCAGCGAGTAACTCTTACACAGCCAAATGTTTTTCGACAGTCCAGCCGAAAAATAGGCAGGTTTTTGGGCCATTCCTGTGAAAGTCGAGTTGGCAAGGAAGTTGATATGCATACAACTGAAATGCGTTTGTTCGCCACGACCCTGACGCTCGCCCTGACCGCCGCCGCCCCTCTCGTGGGCGTCGCTCAGGACCCGCGTCCGACGTTCCGGGCCGCTGTTGATCGCGTCACCGTGGCCGCCACGGTCCGCGACAAGCGCGGCCGGCCGGTGACGACGCTCAAGGTCGCGGACTTTCACCTGCTCGACAACGGGCAGCCGCAGCCGATTCTCGAGTTCGCGCGCGACAAGGCGCCGATGAGCATCGCGCTCCTGGCCGACTTCAGCGGCAGCATGGACGTTGCCGCCAAGCGTGGCGCGTCCCGCGATGTCGTCGAACAGATGATGGCGTGGCTGACGACCGGCGAGGATCGCGTCGGCCTGTATGCGTTCGATCAGGAGTTGGTGGAAGTCCAGGCGCTCGAACCGGCGCCGGGACGGATCCTTGAAAAAATGGATCGGCTGGAGCCCTGGGGCAAGACGCGTTTGTTTGACGCGATTGCCGAAACGGGACGCCGCCTCGCCGCGAGCGGTGCCGGCCGCCGCGCGGTCGTCGTGCTGACCGATGGCGACGACAACGCCAGCCAGCTCACGCCCGCTGAAGTCTCGGCGGTTGCGAGCAGTATCGACGTGCCGGTCTACATCATCGTGATCGTGTCGCCGCTGGATCGCGTCGGCAAGACGTCGAACAGCGTGATCGATCCGCAGTTGGCGCAGCATCGCGATGGCGCACTGGGCGATCTGGCGCGGTGGACGGGCGGCGACATCGTGTTGCCCGTGACGCCCGCGGAGGCGAGCGCCGCCACGCGGCAAATCGTGACCGAACTGCGCGAGCAATACCTGATCGCGTTCGAACCGCGGCGCGAGCCCGGTTGGCACCCCCTCGAACTCCGTACGACCAAAACGAACCTAGTGGTTCGCGCCCGCAGCGGTTACCTGGTGCGTTCGCAGCCGGCATCGCTGCTCCATCAACCGACTCACTTTGAACCGAAGACCCGTTAAGGAGGACTGCAACATGCGTAATCTCATGATCACCGCCGCCGTACTCGCGCTAGCCGTCAGCGGCAACGCCGCGTGCGCCAGCAAGAAATTCGTGACCACCCAGGTCGGCCAGGTCAGCACCAAGGTCGACTCCCTCAGCAAATCGCTCGAGGAGACGCAGGAGCGCACCAAGCGCAACGAAGCGAAGATCGCCGAAGTGGACCAGAAGGCCGCGGCCGCGAGCGGCGCGGCGGAGACCGCTCAGCAGGCGGCACTGACCGCGGACGGCAAGGCCGTCGCGGCGACCGAAACGGCGAAGGCCGTGGACGCGAAAGCGGATTCCATCAAGGCGACGCTGGACAAGGTCACCAACCGGATGGTTTACGAAGTCGTCCTCAGCGAGGACTCCGGCAACTTCAAGTTCGGCACCGCGAAGCTGCCCGACGAAGCGAAGGCCAAGATTGACGAACTCGTCGCCAAGCTCCTCGCGGATCCGAAGGGCGCGTACTTCGAAATCGAAGGCCACACGGACAACGTCGGCGACCCG
>Ga0315912_10001514_pt1 | contig 28101 bp, 21 predicted proteins | sample VfabasoilMG_FD_204469 | JGI IMG/M metagenome (GOLD analysis project Ga0315912, IMG submission 204469) | Garden soil microbial communities collected in Santa Monica, California, United States - V. faba soil | ecosystem: Environmental > Terrestrial > Soil > Garden | place: USA: California...
AGGCCACGAGTTCGTCGAGGGCGGCCTGGCGTTGGCCGAGTCGCGCGAGGCACACGATGAGGTCGGCGCGGTCCTGCGTCAGGAAGACGCTGCCGTGGCTGCCTTCGAGCGAGAGCCTCAGTTCGTCGGCCGCCTCCGGGTACATCTCGTGGCGCATGAAGAGGTGGCCCAGCAGGCTGTGTCCCGGGCCGGAGGCCGGCGCGCGGGCCACGTAGCTCGCCAGCACCTCGCGGGCGCTGACGAAGCCCATGGGTTCGCTCTCCAGCCAGCGCGCCAGGAGGTCGTAGGCGGGCACGATGTCCGGGTCGCGCTCGATGGCGGATTGCAGTGCGCCGCGGGCATCGGCGCGCAGGATGTCCGGGTTGCCCCGGCGCTGACCCGCGAGATACGAGAGCAGTTTCCCCTGCTCGAGGTCGGCTCGCGCCAGCACGCCCTGCACTCCCAGCGCCCAACAGGACCACAGCACGGGCAGCACGAGCAGCAGCTGCCAGCCGGGGCGCGGTGTGCCTCCCTGCCGCGTGCGACTCCCGAGCGCCAGGCCGGTGAGCATGAACAGCGGGGCCGGCACCACCGTCTCGAGCGCCATGCCCACGTCGAGCAGGCCTGCCGCCAGCATGCCGAGCGTCGCACCGATGATGGTGGCGACGAGCATGCGCGCCGGTGTGCGCCCGTCGCCTCCCGGTCCTGGCCAGAGGCGGTCGAGCAGCGCCAGCATCCACAACACGAAGAGCAGCGCGGCCGGGATGCCCGCCGCCTGCCCCACGTAGAGCAGCACGTTGTGGGGATGCGGCGACTCCGGTTCGTTGAAGAAGCGGCTGCCCGGCTCGAAGCGCCGCAGCGAGATGAAGGTGCCCGGGCCGACACCCAGCCAGGGGTGCTGCCCGATCACCTCGAGGCTGTTGGCCCAGGCATCGGCCCGGTAGTCCATGGACTTGTCGAAGCGTTCGAGCCGCGCCGTCCAGCCGGACAGCTCCTCGGCCGCGCCCGTGCGGTAGGCCGCGAACAAGGCGCAGGCGGCCAGCAGGAGCAACGTGAGGAAGAAGGACCTCAGGCGTATGCGACGGGCCAGCACGGCGAGACCGAAGACCGCCGGGACGGTGATCGCACCGAGCGCCAACGCGGCCTGGCCCGTGCGCGAGTCGGTGTGCACCGTGGTGGCGGCGAGCAGGACGGCCGCGAGCAGGCCGGCCCAGCGGCGCCCTCCCGTGCAGGCGAGTCCGAGGGCCAGCAGCGCGTGCGTGGCCATGAACGGGGCGAGGAAGTTGGGGTGCTGCCGCAGCACGATGGGGCGCGTGTGCAACGCCGGGCCCCAGCCCACATGGACGCCGAGGTAGATCGTGATGACCAGGCTGCAGGCCGCCAGCAGCAGGGCCGCCGTCACGGGCGCCCAGAGGAAGCGTCTCCAGTCGCTGCCGTCGCGCGGCCGCAGGGCGAGAGCGAGGCCCAGGCTGGACGCCGCCAGGATCCAGGCGCGGCTCGGCGCGGCATGATACGGGTCGGTTCCCGTCCAGCTGGCGATGACGAGCAGCAGCACGAGCAGCGCCGACGGCAGCAGCAGGCGGTCGAGCAGCAGCCGGCCAGGCCCTGCCTCGAGCTGCATCAGCAGGCAGAGCATGCCGAGGCACAGAGCGGCCTGTCCGCTCATGAGTACCAGCGCGCCGCTCAGGCTGGTGAGCGCGAGCGCCAGCCAGAGCGCCTGATCGGCGCTCGAGACCCGGCGTGCTCCCAGCCGCAGGCCGATGGGAGTGAAGAAGGCGAGGCTCGGGTAGAGCGCCCAGAGCAGCGACGGCACCGCCTCGCGCAGCACCCGGACGGAGACATAAGGCTCGACCTGCGACAGGCCGTTGGCGGCGAGCAGCGCCACGAGCAGCGCGAGTCCGTGCCGGTCGGAGTCGAGCGACTCCCGGCCTCCGTCAACCCGCCTGGTCAGGAGGGCGCCGACGAGGTGGCCGGCCAGCAGGGCCGCGAGCACGATCGGCAGGCCCCAGGGAACGCGGCTGTCGAGCGAACTCGCCGCCGCGCTGCGGAAATAGGCCTCCGCGCCGAGGGCCAGCACCGTGCCCCACAGCGCCAAGAACTTGCCGAGGCGGAAGACCAGCATGAAGCGCAGGAGGCTACCCAAGGCCGTCGAGGCGCAGCCGCAAGAAAAAGCGATAGGGCCGGCTCCGCGTGGGAGCCGGCCCTATCCTCCTCCCTTACAATCCTTTTGGCGCAGCGGCCCGGGCCCGATCCCAGGCCGCTACAGGATTGAGCATCCGAAAAATCCTCGGCGCCGAACCTATCTCAAGTACCGTGCCAGTTCGGTGGCCGCCGCGCGGGACAAACTGTAAGACACTTTGGAATAGACACTTACGTGCACGCTTCGGAAGCCCGTCGGTCGCTGGCTCGCCAACCGGCGCTCGTGGCATGTGCCCCAGAAGGCCACCTAACATTGCATGAACATGCGTAAGTTGTTCTTGAGACGCCCCTTGTGACTGTGTCCTGCAGGGCATGGCGCGGGTTGGCCTGCTTGGCCCTGGCGGGCATGGCCGCGGGTTGCCAGTCCCAGGGCTCGGTGCGCCTCGTCGCGGACGACCTGCGCATCGACGCCGTCTGGCGGGCCCTCGCCACGGGTGACCTCGATGCGGCGGCCGAAGGCGCAGCCCTCATCGAGGCAGACGAGTTCCGCGCCCGGGCCCTGGCCGACGTGACGGCGGCACGCAGCGGTCGCAGCGCGGTGCTGGTGGCTGCGCTCGAGAGCCCGGGTTGGCTCGCGGCGCGCTTCCTCGCCAGTCCGGCGCGGGCCCGCGCCTGGTTGGCCGAGGTCCGGTCGCGGGACGGCGACGGGCCGGCAGCACGCCTCGAGGAGGTACGTCGCGCGGGTTCCACCAGTCGGCGCGAAGCCCTCGCGCAGCAGGCGATGGGCCAGGCCCCGGGTGGCGCGGAAGCGTGGGCGCTGCTGACCGAGTCGCTGCTGGCGCGGCAGGCCTATGCCGAACTGGAGACGCAGCTCGTCGGCGAGCCTCCGACCGGGCGCCTGCGGCTGGTGCAACGACAGCTCCACGCCTTCACGGGCCGCATCGACCGCGCCACGCGCGACCTGCTCGACGACCTGCGCGAGGAGCAGGCCGTGCCGGCGAGCATCGTGCTCCTGCAGCAGTTGTTCGAGATGGTGCCGCAGCGCGATCTCGAGGAGCAGGCCCTGCCGTTGCTCGCCCGTGCCGCGCAGTCACCGGGCACGCTCATGCGGCGCGTGGCGCAGGGGTGCCAGCTGAGCCTCCTGCGAAGAGCGGGGAGGCTGGCGGAGGCCGAGGCCCTGGTGGCCGCGGGCGCGATCGGGCCGATGGATGAGCTGCCGGTCGAGCCGACACCCAGCGAGCGTGCGGCCGAGGAGCGCTGGGCGCGTCGACGGCTGGCGTCGGATGCGGTGCGATCGGGCTGGGAGACGGAGGCCGTCACGGTGGCCGCACGCGTGGACGCCGACCCGCAGCGCGTCGGATCGGCCGACCTGCAGCGCCTGCGCCTGTTGCACGAGTGGTCGCTCACGGCGCGCGACAGCTACAGCCGACCCGAGGACGACCCCACGCTCGACGAGTTCCTCGCAGATCTCGATCACGCCACGGAAGGCCTGGGTTCGACTGGCAGGCTGCAGCTGGCGTCGATGCCACGTGTCGAATACGGGGTCCTTGGCAGCATGCTCGACACGGCGGCGTTGCGGGAGGCGCTGCCCGGCGCCTTCGTCGTCGCGGGCCAGGGCCTGGGCATGCCACCGGAGCTGGCGGTGTACGACGTGCTCGACGTGCGCGAGGTCTCCCTGCCCGAGCCGCCCGGCGGCACCTACGCGGAGTGCCTGGTCGCCGGCCTGCGTGTGCCGGGCTACCTGGCCAGCCAGGGCGCACGCTTCGCGGGGGCGGGCCTCGATCGTTTCGTCTTCCTCGATGCGGATCAGGTCCTGCTGGAGGCGCGCGGGCCGGCGCGCGTCGCCACGGAACCGCTCCAGGCGCTGCCGGCCCACGACCTGCTCTCGCGCCGGGCGCTCGACGAGCCGCTCGATGCAGCCGAGCGCCTGTGGGCAGCGGCGCGCGCCGAGGCCGGCGCCGCCTGGGTCGACCGGGTGCGCGAGACGCTCTCGGTCCACGAGCGCCAGCACATCGTGGACGTGCGCAACTTCCTCGAGCGCAGCCTGGCGGGCCAGCTCCTGGACATCGTCGGTGCCGGCCTGCTGCCCGGTGCGGTGCGCGCCGAGGTGGAGCGCCGCGCCCAGCTGGCGGCCATGCGCCTGGCCAGTGACCCGCGCATCGCCCTGGCGCAGGCCGTCGAGTGCCTCCCGGTCGAAGGCGAGCGCGGCGAGTCCGAGCACGCGCGGGGCTATGCCGCGCTGGTGGCCGAACTCATCGAGCTCCTCGACGAAGGCGACTGGCCGGGCAGCCAGCCGATCGAGACCTGGGGCATCGATCGACGCCGCGTGCTGTTGCAGCAGTTGCCGCTCCTGCCGCCCGAGGTCCTGCGCGAGCTGGCGCTCGCCATCCCGCTCGACTGAGGCGACGCCGGGTGCGGCGGGCGGGCCCTGCTCAGACCGCGCCCTTCTGGAGCACCACCACCTTGATGGTGCGCAGCAGGATGGCGATGTCGATCGCCAGGCTGCGGTGCTTGATGTAGTACAGGTCGAACTGCAGCTTGATGAACGCGTCGTCGACGCTCGCGCCGTAGCTGTAGTTGATCTGCGCCCAGCCGGTGACCCCCGGCTTGACCAGGTGGCGCTGTCCGTAGTGCGGGATCTCGCGCTCGAGTTCGTTGACGAAGAACTGCCGCTCGGGCCGCGGGCCGACGAGGGACATGTCGCCGCGGATCACGGACCAGAGCTGCGGGATCTCGTCCACCCTCAGCTTGCGCAGCCACTTGCCGACACGCGTCACGCGGCTGTCGTTGGCGCTCGCCCAGACGGGCCCGCTCTTGGTCTCGGCGTCCTGCCGCATCGAGCGGAACTTGTGGATGGAGAACAGGTTGCCGTTGTGGCCCAGGCGCTCCTGGGAGTAGAAGACCGGGCCGCGCGACTCGAGCTTGATGAGCAGGGCCGTGACGAGCAGCAGCGGCGCCGCCAGGATCAGTCCGAGCGAGGCGCCGACCACGTCGAGCAGGCGGCTGGACATGCTGTAGAGCACGTTGCTCGTCGAGGCGGCCAGGAAGAGGTCCTCGTCGCGGAAGCTCTCGGGCGAGAGCCGGCCCGTGAGCCGCTCGTAGAAGGAGGCGGCATCGATGATGTGCACGCCGGCGAGGCGCAGGCGAAGCAGCGTGTCGTTGGGCACCTGCGCGCGCCGGTCCACGACGAGGCGCTGGATGCCGAGGCGCTGCACCGTCTCGTCGATGGCGCTCGGCGGGCCGAGGAGGGTCCGACGCCGCGGCGCGCCCTCGGCCGCATCGAAGACGCCCATGAAGTCGACGCTGGGGTCGTTCTCGCGCCGCATCTCCTCCTCGAGCAGGTCGAGCATCGGGCCGCGGCCGACCAGCGCCACGCGCTCGGCCAGCCCGGTGCCGCGGATCCAGCGCGGGAACCGCAGCCGCAGCCAGTACGCCATGACGAAGGCTACGCCGGCGCAGGCGACCAGCAGCAGCGGGTGGATCTCGAGGCGCAGGAAGAGGCCGTCGAGTTCCAGCGTGCGGTCCACGATGCCCAGGCCGTAGTGCAGCAGCGGCAGCACCAGCAGCGCCGTGATCGTCGCCTCCACGAGGCGCACCACGACCAGCCTGGGCCGCACGATGACGCTCCAGCGGTACAGGTCGCGCAAAGCGAAGGCGCCTTGCAGCACCAGCACCACGAGCACCGAGCGGATGGCGATGAACCACGGCTCGTCGGGCGCCACCTCCGGCAGGTGGTCGGTGTTGGCCAGGAACAGGCGCTCGGAGAACGAGCGCATGTGCGCCACCGGCATGACGACCACCAGCAGGAGGAGCGCCTCGATGACGACGAAGAGCAGGAGTGAGGCGCGGCTCTTCACGTCACTCGATGCCGCCCATCAGGGCCTGCAGCTCGTCCGGGTCGCTGGGGATGCCGACCGAGAGCTTGAGCGCACCGTCGGCCGTCATGAGGTAGTCGTCCTCGATGCGCACGCCCAGGTCCTCCTCCGCGATGTAGATGCCGGGCTCGATGGTGAACAGGCAGCCCTCCTCGATGGGTACCCGGCCCCCGACGTCGTGGACGTCGAGCCCGATCCAGTGGCCCACCGAGTGCGGGAAGTGCCTGCGCTCGTAACCTGCATCCTCGATCACCTTTCGGGCGATGTCGTCGAGTTCCTTGATCGTCATCCCGGGGCGGGCGGCCACGGCGGCGGCCGTCTGGGCGGCCAGGACGAGGTCGTAGACCTCGCGTTGCCGCGCGCTGAACCGGCCATTGACCGGCACGGTGCGCGTCACGTCGGCGCAGTAGTAGCGCACCTTGGCGCCCACATCCATGACCATGAGTTCGCCGTCCTGCATCTGCCTCCGGTTGCTGTTGTAGTGCAGGGTGACGGAGTTCGGGCCCGAGCCGAAGATGCTCGCGAAACCCGGGCGCTCCGCCCCGAGGCGCAGGAAGGTGCCCTCGAGCGCGCCCTGGGCCGCGAACTCGAACGCGCCGGGACGCACCTCGGTGAGCGCGTTGCGCAGGGCCGCGCAGGTGACGTCGATGGCCGCGGTGAGGCACGCGACCTCGTAGGCCGACTTGCGCAGCCGCAGTGCGTGCAGTCGACCTGCCAGTGAACCGCCGTCGCGCGCGTCGGCGACGCGCAGTTCCCGGCCCTCGGGCAGTGCCCACCCAGGCGCCTCCAGCACGTGCACGACCGGTACCTCCAGGGTGGCGAGCACGGCAGGCCAGTCGGCCGGGGCGTCGCCGCCGCTACCCGGCAGCTCGGCCGTGCGGCGGAAGCCCGTGGAGGCGGCGCTTTCCGAGCCGGGCGCCAGGCGATCGCCGTTCCAGAGCTCGAACTTCGGGTCCTCGGGCGGCAGGAAGAGACACTCGTCCGCGAGCTGGCCGTCCGCGTCGACGACGAGCAGCACCGCCACGTCCGGGATCTCGAGTCCGGTGAGGTAGTAGAAGTCGTCGGCCTGGAAGAAGGGATCCAGCTCGTCGAAGCTGCGCGCCGGGACCCAGATGGCGCACGGCCCGCCGAGCGCCGCCGCGAGGGCGGCGCGGCGCGCGGCGAACTCCCCGGCCGGTGCCGTGGGGATGCGGATCGGCGGCTCGACGCTGCGGGGCACCGCGTGCCAGGAGTCGCTCGCCGGCCTCCAGCCCTCGACCCCGGCGAACCCGCCGGAGTCCGGCGCCTCGGCCGAGGCAGCGCCTTGGGCCGCAGCCAGCGGGCCCCAGGCCGCCAGCAGCACGAGCGCCGCGACGCGGCCGGACCAGGTCGGCAACGCGCCGCGCTGCACAGTACGGAACTCTCCGGGACGTGTCCTAGTCGCCATGGTGGAACTCCGGGAAGTGGACGAAGGGCTCTTCGATGATCTCGGTGGACACGGGGTGCCCGTCGTGCGCGAGCGCGACCTCCACGACGACGAAGCGCCAGTCGGCCCGCGCCTGCCCGTGGCGGGCGAGCCAGCAGCGGACCCCGCGCATCAGGTGCGACAGCTTGCTGCGACCGAGGCTGGCGGACGGTGCCCCGCCGCCCGGACCGCGTGCGCGCACCTCGACGAACACCAGGCCGTCGGCGTCACGGCAGACGACGTCGATCTCGGCGCCGACCACGCGGTAGTTCGACTCGAGGATGCGGAACCCCGCCGCGGCCAGGGCCTGCCGCGCAGCCTCCTCGGCCTGCTGGCCGCGAGCGTAGGACGCGCCGCCCACTCAGCTCGCCTTGGGCTCGCCCTCGTCCTTGTCGAGGACCGAGGCGATGGCCGACTTGAGCACCTTGACGCGTGTCGGGCCGTCGTCGAACTTGATCGTCACGTCCTGTTCGCCCACAGCGGCAATGGTCGCGTAGAGGCCCGGGTTGATCAGCACGCGATCGTTCTTCTTCATCGCCTCGAGCATGGCCTGCTTGCGCTTGCGCGCCTTGCGCTCCGGCAGGATGGCCACGAAGAAGAAGATGAGGCCCACGACCGCGAGCATCATGAGCATGTTCGGCTGTTCGCTTCCCGCCGGTGCCTGCAGCAGGAGCCAGGCGGAGGGGGCGGCGGACGAGGCGCAGGCGAGAGGCATGGCGGTGGGGGACCCGGAAGGTGGAGGTGGAGGTGGAGGAGGCGCCGCGGTCCGCGGCGTCACGTGCGGCGTGTCGCAGGCCGATCGGGCATGATAGGCATCCGTTGCTCCCGGCTCCAAGGCGGCCGCCCGGCTCTTCGTGGATGCGTCGATGACCACCGCTCGCCCCGTACTCGTCGCGCTGAGCGGTGGCGTGGATTCGGCCACCGCCGCCGGCCTGCTGGCCGAGGCGGGGCAGCTGCTGGTGGGCGTGTTCATGCGCAACGGTGTCTCCTCCGCGTCGGCAGCGGCGGCTCGTTCGTGCTGTTCGCTCTCGGACGCAGCCGATGCGCGTGCCGTCGCCGACCGCCTCGGCATCCCGTTCTACGTGCTCGACCTCTCCCGGCCCTTCGAGCGCCTCATCGACGCGTTCTGCAGGGACTACGTCGCCGGCCGGACGCCGAACCCCTGCGTGCTGTGCAACAACGACCTGAAGTTCGGCGAACTCATGGCCTTCGCCGACGACCTCGGGTGTGACGGCGTGGCCACCGGACATTACGCGCGACTCGAGGGCGGCGTGCTGCGGCGTGCCCGGGACCGGACGAAGGACCAGAGCTACCTGCTGCACGGCCTCACGGGGGCGCAGCGCACCCGCGCGCGTTTCCCCCTCGGCGAGATGGAGAAGCCCGCGGTGCGGGCGCATGCCCGTCGCCTGGGTCTGCGCGTCGCCGACAAGCCGGATTCGGCCGACATCTGCTTCGTGCCCGGGGGCGACTACCGGGCGGTCGTCTCGCAGCGACTCGGGACGCGGGGCGCGGCGGGACCGCTGCTGGATGACGCCGGGCGCACGCTCGGGCAGCACGAGGGGGTGGCGTCGTTCACCGTCGGCCAGCGCCGCGGGCTCGGAGTGGCGCTCGGGCATCCGGCCTACGTGACCGCCATCGATGCGGCGGCCGGGCGCGTCACGCTCGGACGGCGGGAGCAGCTCGAACGCAGTCACTGCCGGGTCGGCCAGCTGAACTGGTGCCTGCCGGGCGTGCAGGCGGGCAGCGGCGACGGCCTGCCGCCGGGGCTCCCGTCGCACGTGCTGGTCCAGCTGCGCCATCACCACGTGCCGGAGGCGGCACGGCTGCGAGCCCACGGCGACGACGCCGTCGTGCTCGAGTTCGAGCGGCCGAGCCGCGACGTCACACCAGGGCAGTACGCCGTCTTCTACGAGGACGACCGGGTGCTCGGTGGCGGGCGCATCCTCGACGATGGGGCTTCGCCATGAGCGGACCGGGGCCAGGCAGCGACGCTCCGCGCGACGAGGCACCCGAGCCGGAACGGGTGCGCGCCTGTACCCGCTGCAACGAGATCGTGCTCTTCGACGTGCGCACCTGTCCGGCCTGCGGTCATGTCGATCCGCTCGTCGTCTACAGCACGCTGGGGGACGCGCGGCGGGAGTGCCGCGCGTGCGGCCAGGAGATGCGCACCGAGCTCATGTTCTGCGCGCACTGCGGAGCCGAGCAGTCGCCGGCGGCCCTGCCGGTCGTCGAACCGCAGCGCGCGGTGGACACCGACGTCCGGCTGCTGCACCTCGTCGCCGTGCTGCTGGCCCTGCTCGGTCCGCTCACCCTGCTGCTGGCGGTGATCAGCGCGGGCTGGAGCTGAGGCTGCGGGCGGGCAGCTCAGGCGCCCGCCACGCCCAGCTCCCGGAGGCGCCGTCGCACCTCCGCGAAACCCGCCGTGTCGCGCAGGGCGGCGAGGTCCTCGTCCCGCAACAGGTGCTCGACGTCGCGGTAGCCGAGTTCGATGGCCTGCAGCAGCTCGGCGTGGGCACTGGCCAGGTCGCCCGTGAGCGCCAGCGAACAGGCCAGGTTGTAGCGGAAGGTGGGGTCCTGGGGCCGTGCCGCCACGAGCTGGCGATCGACGCGCAGGCCGCGTTCGTGGGCCCGTAGCTTCGAGCAGGCCTGCCCCAGGGCCGCCAGGTACGCCACGTTGCCCGGTTCGCGCGCCAGCAGGCGCTCCAGCACGTCGGCCTCGAAGAGCAGCGCCGAGCGGCCGAGTCGGGCCTCGAGGGTCTGGGGAGCCGAAGAGTCTGGGGGGGGGTGAGTCATGCAGCCGGATCGCCGAGCGTCTGCCCGATGAAGCGCCCACGAGCAGGCGCTACAGTTCGGTCGGGCGCACGAGGCCCTCGCGTCCAGGACGCTGGGTTCCCATCGTCGTAGCAGCTCCATTCTAGGTGGGCCCGCCGAACTCCGGCAAGCTGTGCAGAGATCCGCGAGGTGGCATGAAGATCTACTTCTGTGACGGCTGCAACGAGAGCGTCCCCCTGCCCGACGTGCAGTCGGGCCGCATCACGACCATCAAGGGCAAGCTCTTCTGTCCGAGCTGCATCCCGCCCGGGGCGCTCAGCACGCCCTCGGCAGCCCCCGCAGCCGCACCGGCGCGCGCCGGCACGCACCCGCTGCTGCTGCTCGTGCTGCTGGCCCTGGTCGCCTGGACGCTCTGGCGGGATGGGCGGGCGCTCCTGTCCCCGTCGGGTCGGGATGAAGCCGTGGCGACCCGCGATCCGCTGGCCGATCTCGGCCAGCGCCTCGACGAGTTCGGCGACCGCCTGCGCCTGGCGAACACCGAGGACGAGCTCGTCAACCGCTCGGTCACATCCATGCGCGCCGAGCTCGAGGCCCTGCGCGCGGCCGACGCCGAACAGGCTCGCGCGACCGAGCGCCTGGCCGACCAGCTCGACCGCCTCGCTCGGGCGCAGGCCGAGATGGGGCTGATCATCGAGAAGGTGCAGCTCGTCGAGAACCGCACCGAGTCGCTCGTGCTGCGCATGGATGCCATGTCGGATGCGATCGCTGCGCACGAGACCGCGCTCTCGCTGCCGCAGGCCGCTGCGGCCGAGGCTCCGGCCGGCGCGGTCGCCATGGGGAACGGCCCGGCGCTGCCTGCGCCGGATCCGGCACGCCAGGCCCGCCTCGAGGAGACGCGGCGCCTCCTGCTCGACCCCGAGCCCGACCTGCGCTTCGAAGGCGTCGATCGGGTCGAGAGCGAGCGCCTCGCCGAACTGGCACCCGAGCTCGTGGCCCTCTTCGCGGACGAGGACCACTTCGTGCGCATGCACGCGATGAACGTGGTGGGCAACTTCGCCTACGAGCCCGCCGTGCCCGCCTTGTTCGACGTGCTCGCCGACGGCAACGCCCAGATCCGCAAGGCCGCCTGGGAGACGCTGGTGCGCCTCACGGGCTACGACCCGGGCTTCGCCTTCGACGGGAGCACCGCCGATCGCAACCGTTCGGTGCAGGCCTGGCGCGACTGGTACGCGGCGCGCTGAGAGCGGCGCGATCCCACCACGCAGCCGGGCGGGACCTGGCGCGACCGCAGCAGGACGTCGTGGGGCTTGCGGGCCTCAGCGCAGGACCACTTCGGCCTCGTTCTCCTCGAGCAGCGCAGCGCGCGTCTCGAGCAGCTCGTTGGACGTCGGGGTCGCCTCGCGAGCCACCGCCAGCAGTTCGTCGGCCACGGCCTCGAAGGTCACCGGCAGGCGCTCGACCAGGCGCAGCACGTAGAAGCCGTCGAAGACGCTCACGGGCGGGGAGACGTCCCCGGGAGCATCGAGCAGCTCCTGGGCCTTCTCGACTTCCTTGCCCAGCAGTCGTGTGCGGTACGGCGAGATGACGCCGTCGTGGACGAACTCCGAGTTCACCTTGTCGCCGAGCGGCAGCAGCTCGGAGATCGGGCGGCCCGCCCGCATCTGCTCGGCGGCCTCCTCGGCGCGCTGCAGGGCCACCTCGCGCAACCTGGCCAGGTCCATCGTGCCGGGCTCGGCGCCGCGATACATGCTGATGAACAGCACCTCGAGCGTGGTGCGCTCCTGCAGTTCGCCGTAGATGTCCTTGTATCGCTGACGCAACTCGTCCTCGCTCACGGCGCGTCGCTCACGCGCCACGGCGATGAGCGACAGTTCCGCGGCGATCTCGCGCCGATGCCGCTCGATCCAGGCCTCCGGATCGAAGCCGCGCAAGCGCAGTTCCGCCTCGTACTCCTCCATCTCGCCGTGGTAGTGCTGCGCCAGCGTCTGGTCGCGCTCCGCGACCCAGGCCGCCTCGACGGCGGCTGCATCGGGAGCGATGCCGAGGCGCTCGGCCTCGCGCAGCGCGAGCGCCTCGACCAGGAAGTCCTGGGCATGGTCGATGCCGATCCGATCCACCAGCCAGTCGCCGAAGGCGCCGCGCGTGAGGACGAGATCCCGTGCGATCGCCACGGGCTGGTCGGCCTGTCCCCCGGATGGATGCGGGGTCTGGGCGGGTGCCAGGAGCAGCAGGCAGGAGAGGAGGGCGTGCTTCATCGTTTGTCCGTTCGATCGGGGTCGGGAGGCGTTCTTGTCGCAGGCATGGTTTCGCCGTCGGCCGGGTTTTGCAACTCGACCTCTCCGGCCTCGCTGCGCCAGCGCCAGCGACCGCCGTCCAGCGGGCGGGCGGGGACGAAGGCGAGGCGCGTGCCGTCCAGCAGCTGCACGTCGAGTCGCTCGATGCGGTGCCGTGGCGCACCCGGCCTGCCGCCGAGACCGAGGAAGACCTCGTCGGCCGTCTGCCCGAAGTAGCTCGGCTGTGGGCCCGCGCTGCGCACGAGTTGCCGGCCGTCGTCCAGGGTCGCGCTCACGCGGCAGGCGCGCGGCAGGCCGAGGAGACGCACCGAGCCGCCGCCGGAACCCTCGGGCCCGCCGCGGTTGGCGAGCACACGCGCCGGTCCGTTGCACGTCGTCAGCAGCAAGTCGAGGTCGCCGTCGTCGTCGAGGTCGGCATCATAGAGTCCGCGTCCCACCTCGGCCGGGGCCGCCAGGTCGCCCGAACGCTGCGACACGTCGGCGAAGCGACCCTGCCCGTCGTTCGCGTAGAGCAGGGCGTGCTGGGCGTGCGTCTTGCCGTCGTCGTAGAGCGCGATGTTGTCGATGATGTGGCCGTTGGTGACGGCGATGTCGAGGTCGCCGTCGGCGTCCAGGTCGGAGAGCACGGTGCCGAATCCCACCGGCAGGCGACTTGCGGCATCCAGCCCCGACAAGGCGGTGATGTCGGTGAAGAGCCCCTCTCCGTCGTTGCGGTAGAGGGTGTTGGATTCGTCGTCGAAGTTGGTGACGAAGATCTCGTCGTCGCCGTCGCCGTCCACGTCCCCTGCGGCCAGGCCCATGCCGGCCTCGGTCTCGCCGCGCCCGTTGACGCCTGTGCCCGAGAGCAGCGTGCCGTCCTCGAAGCGACCGCCGACGTTGATCCAGAGCCGGTTCTCGGTGCTGTCGTTGGCGACGTACAGGTCGAGGTCGAGGTCGCCGTCCACGTCGGTCGGCAGGACTCCCAGCCCCTTGCCGTGCTGGCCCTCCTGCGTGACGAGGCCGGCCTCGTCGGTGGCATCGCGGAAGTGCGCCGCTCCGAGGTTGCGCCAGAACCGGTCCTGCAGCCCGGGATAGGCGTCCGGGTGGCAGTAGCTGCGCCAGCCCTCCTCGCGCCGGCCGCACCAGGCCGGATGAGCCAGGTCGAGGTCGACGTAGGCCGCCACGAAGAGGTCGAGGTCGCCGTCGACGTCCGCGTCGAAGAGCGCGGCGCCGCCCGTCCAGCGCGCGTCGTCGAGGCCCGACGAGCGCGTCGCGTCCCGGAAGCGGGCCGTCCCGTCGTTGAGCAGCAGCGCGTCGGGTCCGTAGTTGGTCAGGTACAGGTCGAGGCTCCCGTCGCCGTCCACGTCGCCGACGACCACACCCATGCCGTAGCCGTCGTGTGCGGCAGCGCCGCTCGCCTCCGTGGCGTCGCTGAAGCGGGGGCCGGCCGCCGGATCGGGCGTGTGCACGCCGGGGAGTTCGTTGAGGAACAGGCGGTTGGTCGGGCGCGCAGCGTCAGGGTGGGCACCCGGCGCGGGAGCAGGCAGCGGGCCGCTCTGCACGAGGTAGGCGTCGACGTCGCCGTCGTCGTCCAGGTCGGCGAGCGCCGCCCCCGCGCCCATCGTCTCGGGCAGCTGGCGTTCGGGACTGACACCTGCGTCGTGCCGGAAGAGCAGGCCGCTGGCCGCCGTGACGTCGTCGAACCAGCCTCCGGCCGGAGCGACGTGCGGCTGCCCTGCCTCGGCATCCGACCGGCCGGGAGCGGAGGCTGGCACGCTCGCCGAGCCGGAGGCAGCCCCGTTCTTGGTCCCGGTGGACGTCGCGGTGGCAGCACCGGGCCGGGTGACAGCCTGCTCGGCGGCCGGCCCCTCGCTGTCGGGCGAGCAGGCCACGGCGAGCATCAGCAGCGCTGCCAGGTACCGGCGCCGTGAGCGCGTTCGCGCCGTCGACTCCACGCGCCGAGTCGCGCCAGCCGCGGCCACTGTCGTGGCCGCCGTCACGGGGGCGACTCCGCCGCTCGCGCCGCCTCGCAGCGCTGCCTCAGGGCGTCGTCCTCGGGGCGCTGGGCCAGCGCGGTCTCGAAGCGCTTCAGCGCCTCGCGCGGCCGCCCCGCGCGCAGCAGCACGTCGCCCGCGCGCACGAGCAGCCGCACGTCGGCCTGCCGGGCCTGGCCGGCGTCCAGCGTGGCGAGGGCCAGGTCCGGCGCGCCGAGGTCCTCCTCCTGCAGGCGCGCGAGGCGCAGGGTCACGGCCACCAGCTCGTCCGGTCCGGCCAGATCGAACGCCTGTTGCGCGTGCTCCCTGGCCCGCTCGATCAGCCCGAGTGCGCGCTCGGCGTCCGACAACTGAGCCAGGCTCGGGGCGTGCTGCGGCGCGAGGTCCACCCCGCGCTGCGCGAAGTCGAGCGCGTCCACGAGCGGGACGAGCTGCCGGTGTCGCGCGAGCTGGGCGAGTCCCGCCTCGCGCTGGCCGGTCCGCACCAGCGACTGCCCCAGCCCGAAGCAGGCCGCGAGATCGAGCGGGTCTCGAGCCAGGGCCCGCTCGAAGAGCGGCACGGCCTCGGCATGATGGCCCTGTCGCATCTGTAGCCGGCCGCGCAGCGACAGCAGGTGTGCGTGGTCGGCTCCGAGCCGCGACTCGACCACGGTCAGCAGGTCGGCGAGTTCCTGGTCGCGACCGAGTACCTCGAGGGCATCGAGCCGGGCCAGCGCCAGGCCCTGGTCGGTCGGGTCGAGCCATGGCAACGCTTCCTCGTAGCGCCCCAGCGCGTACAGCGCGCGGCCGCGCAGGTCGGCCAGGGGCTCGGGCTGCGCGTCGGTGGTCAGCAGGGCAGCGGTCGGGCGGTGCAGCAGCAGCTGCCACAGCGCGACCTGGCGCCGCGTGTCCAGATCGTCCGGGTGTTGCGCCAGCTGCTCCTCCATCTGTGCCAGGGCTGCGCTGCGCTGGCCCGAGTCCCAGGTCGCGCGGGCCTCCTGGGCGACAGGCGAGCCCTGGGAGACGGCGCCAGCGGGGGAGGAAGCCGGCGCGGCCTGCGGCGGCATCCAGCAGACGGGCGTGGCCGTGCCCGCCGCCCCGCTGCCGCAGAGCGCGCCCGTCGCGAGCGCCACGGCTCGCGCCAGCAGCGGTGCTGGACGGCGGCTCCGTGGACGCGGAGCGCGCTTGCCACCGCGGACGCGCTTCACGGGCGCCGGCCCGGGGGCGGCAACGCTTCTTGCCGGACCGACGCGCCGCCGAAGGAGACGTCCAGCAGGATGTCCGCCGGCAGCGGCCCCAGCGAGGTGGTGCCCGCGCCCGGCCAGCGGATCTCCAGTTGCTCGATGGAGGTTGCCTCGCCCAGGCCGATCACCAGGGCGGTGTCCGAGTGGCTCAGGTACGAGCCGCCGCTGCGCACCTCGCGCATGATGCGCCGTCCCCCGGCCAGCAGGCTCACGCGCGCCCCTTCGGCGTCCGCGCGGCCCTCGGGCCCGCCGAGACGCAGGACGATGCGGTGCCCGACACCCAGGTCGTTGCGCATCACCCAGGGTGCGTCCGCGCTGTTGGTGACGACCAGGTCGAGGTCGCCGTCGGCATCCAGGTCGGCCAGCGCCAGGCCGCGCCCGACGCGCGGCGTCGAGAGCGAGGGCCCGAGCTGCGGGTCCGCCAGGCGGAAGCGCCCGCGCCCGTCGTTGAGCATGAGCTGGTCGGGCTGCGCGAAGAGCGAGGCGGGCTGGAAGGCCGTGATGTTGTCCATGATGTGGCCGTTGGCCACGTAGAGATCGAGGTCGCCGTCGTTCTCCACGTCCAGGCTGGCCGCGCCGAAGGCCAGCATCGGCAGGCTCGGCGCAGCCACGCCGCTGCTCATGGACACGTCGGTGAAGTAGCCGCCACCGTCGTTGCGGTAGAGCGTGTTCGTCTCGTTCTCGAAGTTGGTCACGAAGATGTCCAGGTCGCCGTCGGCGTCCAGGTCGCCGAAGTCGCTGCCCATGCACGCCTGCGAGCGGCCCTCGCCGCTCAGGTCGGTGCCGCTCGTGCGGGCGACGTCGGTGAAGCGCCCGCCGCCCTCGTTGCGCAGCAGGGCGTTCGGCTCGCTGTCGTTGGCGACGAACAGGTCGCTGTCGCCGTCGTCGTCGTAGTCGCCGGCCACGACCGACAACCCCTTGCCGGCCTGGCCGACCAGCCCGGCCGCGAGGCTGCCGTCGCTGAAGCGGCCCTCCCCGTCGTTGATCCACAGCCGGTCGTCCAGCCCCTTCCACTGGTCCACGTGGCAATAGGTGCGTACGTCGGGATTGGGGCCGCAGAAGCGGTGGCTCGCGATCGGCATGTCGAGGTAGGACACGCTGTACAGGTCGAGGTCGCCGTCGAGGTCGACGTCCACGAAGGCGCCCCCGACCGTCCAGCTGTCGTCCACGATTCCGGCGAGGCGCGCGCGTTCCTCGAAGTGGGCCGCGCCGTCGTTGACGTACAGGCGGTCGCGGCCGTAGCTCGCCACGTAGACGTCGCGGTCGCCGTCGGCGTCGATGTCGCCGACCGCCAGCCCCATGCCGTAGTACGCCTCCTCCAGGCCGCTGCCGGAGGTCACGTCGCGGAAGTGCAGGCCGCCCTCGTTGAGGTAGAGCTGCGCCGTGGTGCCGGTGGCATGCTGCGCGCGCTGGCGATCCTCGGCCGGGAACTCGTCGGCCGGCAGCGTACCGCTCTGCAGGAACAGCAGGTCGGGGCGGCTGTCGCCGTCGAAGTCGGTCGCCGCCACGCCCGAGCCCATGGTCTCGAACAGGAACTTGCGGCCGCTGCCGCCATGCGTGTGCCTGAAGTGGATGCCGGCGGCGGCGCACACGTCGGGCAGGCCCGCGGCCTCGGTGGGAGCCGATGGGCCGGCTCCTGCGGCCGGTCCGCCAGCGGCCGGGTCGCCGGCCTCCGGACCGCAGGCGACGGCAGCCGCGAGTGCCAGCACCACCAGCGCGGCGCAGCGAGCAGACGCCGCGGCGCGAGGTGCCCGCCGGGGCGGAGCGACGTGCAGCGCCTGTGGCAGACGCCTCATCGCTCCGCTCCGCAGAACTTCTGGCGCAGCGCGGCAGCATCCTGCTCCGACACCTTGGCTCCATGCACCTCGAGGAAGCGTTCGATCACGTGGCAGGCCTCCGCGTCCTGTCCTTCCCGACGCAGCAGCAACGCCAGCTGCTGGAAGCCGGGTGTCCATTGCGGGTACTCCGCAGTGAGGTGCTCGAGGATCTCGCGCCGCTTGGCGGGCTGCTTGCGGATGAAGACGTTGTCGGTCAGGTCGAGGAACAGGGCCAGCAGGCGGTCCCAGTGCGCGGCCTCCTCCGTACGGCCCTGGCGGCGGCAGGTGTCCGCCAAGCCGCGCAGCGCTTCCTTGTAGTCTGGTCGCCCCGACAGGGCGCGCAGGAAGAGCGCCTCGGCCGCCGCGAAGTCCCCGGCCTCGGCGAGGTAGCGTCCGTGCAGCGAGAGCGCGTGGTAGGCCTCCTCCACGGGCAGGCCGTCGGCCTCGACCAGGCACTGCAGGGCCTCGTCGCGCCGGTCGAGCAGGTCGAGCACCCGTGCCTGGTGGAAGAGCGCCTCGCCGCGCGCCCCGGGGACGTCGAGCAGCGGCGTGATCCAGGGCAGGGCCGCCTCGTGCTCGCCGTTCGCCAGCAGGAGGCGCACGATCGCCAGGCGATCGTCCACCTCGTCGGGCTTGGCGGCGTGCGCCTTCTGGAAGTGCTCGAGCGCCTTCTCGTTGCGCTTCAGGTCGGCGTAGACCAGCCCGAGGCGGTGGTTCACGCCGTACACGTCCGGGCGCAACTCGTACGCCGCGAGCAGCGCGGTCAGGGCCTCGGCCGGGTCGTCGGCGGCATCGTGCAGGCGGAAGGCCAGGTCGCGCGCCTGCTCGAAGGCGGCCTCGTCGTCGGCAGCCGGGGCCGGCGACTCGCTGCAGGCCATCCCGCCACCGCACAGCAGAACCAGGCCGGCGAGCGCCAGCCGAGCCGGCCCGAACCGCCGTCGCAGCGGCGAGGTGGGGGTCGAAGGACGCGTCCCGAGGCGCAGCAGTGCGATGGCGGAGGCCAAGGGCCGGGCTTCCTCAGGACCGGGGGCGTGCGATCGGCGTCGCCAGCTCATGCCCGCCGTCGCGGCGCACGAGAGCGACGCATCGTGCGATCAGCTGCCATGGTAGCGTGCCCGCCGTCCGGCTCCATCCGGCGGCGGCTCGCGGTACGCCGGCGCCTCGGCTGGCGAGGGGAGTCCGCACGCGCGCGGCGCGACGTCGCCTGCCGGCGCCGTGGCGCTCCGCCCTGCGGCGTCCTCTACAATCCCGCGCCATGAACGACGCCGTGCTCTCGCCGCCTCCCGTCGGCCACCCGGGTGGCCCCCGCGTGCTGCTCGAGGTCTTCGGCTGCCAGATGAACAAGCTGGACGCCGAGCTGATGGCCTCGGCCCTCAAGCGGGCCGGCTATGACTTCACGGACCGCGACGAGGAGGCCGCGGCCGTGCTGCTCGTCACCTGCAGCATCCGCGAACAGGCCGAGCACCGCGTGCACAGCCATCTCGGCGAGCTGGCGCTGGCCAAGCGCGAGCGGCCGGACCTTGCCGTGGGCGTGCTGGGTTGCATGGCGAGCCGCGAGGGCGCCGAGCTGCTGGCGCGCTGGCCCGAGCTGGACTTCGTGTGCGGGACGCGCGACTTCCCGCGGGTGGCCGAGATCCTGGACGAGGTGCGCGCCGAGCGGCATCGCGTGCTGGCCGTCGACGGCAGCCCGCAGGTGAGCGAGTTCCGCGACCTGGCCGTGCGCAGCCAGCGCAGCCGGGCCTTCGTCACGGTGATGCGCGGCTGCGACAAGCGTTGCACCTACTGCGTGGTGCCCGCCACGCGCGGGCTGGAGGTGAGCCGCCCGATGGCCGACATCGTGGGCGAGGTGGAGCGCCTCGTCGAGGACGGCGTGGCGGAGGTCACCCTGCTCGGCCAGACGGTGAACGCCTGGGGCCGGGCCGAGGGGCGTTCGCTGGGCGACCTGCTGCAGCACTTCGAGCAGCTCGACGGCCTGCGGCGCGTGCGCTTCATCACGAGCCACCCCGAGGAGATGGACGAGCGCCTCGTCGCGGCGCTCGGCAGCTGCCGCAAGGCGGGTCTCTTCCTGCACCTGCCGCCGCAATCGGGCAGCGACCGAGTGCTGCGCCGCATGGCGCGCGGCTACGACGCCGCGCGGTACCGCGAGATCGTCGCGCAGCTGCGCGCGGCCGTGCCGGGCATTGAGCTGGGGGCCGACCTGATCGTCGGCTTCCCGGGCGAGGACGAGTCCGATTTCGAGGCCACCTGTGCGCTCGTCGAGGACGTGCGCTTCAGCCAGGCCTTCGTCTTCCGCTACTCGCCGCGCCCCGGCACACCGGCCTTCGGTCGCCTGCCGGACGACGTGCCGGAAGGCAGCAAGCGCGAGCGGCTCGCCCACCTCCAGGCCTTGCAGACGCGGCTCCAGGCCGAGCGCCATGCACGCCTCGTCGGCAGCCGGCACGAGGTGCACGTCGAGGGGCGCAGCCGGCGCGACAGCCGGCGCATGTTCGGGCGCAACCTGGCCTTCGACCGCATCGTCTTCCCCGGCGGACCCGAGCTCACGAGCGACTTCGTCGAGGTGGAGATCGTCGAGAGCACGCCGCTCACGCTCACCGGTCGGCTCGTGGCGACGGCAGGCGGAGCGCGCGACCGCACCGGGACGCGCGCGCCGGAGCAGGTCGCTGCCCCGGCGGCCGCGGTCCGGGCCGCGACCGCGGGCCTGCCGCTGGAGGCCGGCTGGTGACGCGCGCTCGTCGTCCGCGACCGCACCGGCTCGCCCGGTGAACGAGCGGCAGGCGCTGGCGCGGGCCGAGGTGCTGGCCGGGCTCGGCTGGGGAGAGGTCGAGCCCAACCCGACCGTCGGGGCGGTGGTGTTGTCGGGAGGCGAGGTGGTCGGCGAGGGTCACCACGCGGTCTTCGGCGGGCCGCATGCCGAGATCGTGGCCCTGTCCGCGGCGGGTAGGTGGGCGCGTGGGGCGACGGTCTGCGTCACGCTCGAGCCGTGCTGCACCCACGGCAAGACGCCGCCCTGCACGCGGGCGCTCATCGCGGCCGGTGTGCGACGCGTGGTCGTCGGATGTGTCGATCCGGCGCCCGCCCACGCCGGTCGCGGTCTGGAGGAACTGCGAGCGGCCGGCATCGAGGTGCAGCTGGCCGGGACGCCCGGGAGCGCGGAGCTCATCCGGAGGTTCGCGGCGGGGCTCGATCGGCGCCGGCCGCACGTCGTGGCCAAGTGGGCCATGTCGGCCGATGGCGCCATCGCCGGCCCCGGTGGCCGTCGGGTGCAGCTGTCCGGGCCGGAGGCGGTCGCGCGCCTGCACGCCTGGCGCGCCGCCCTCGATGCGATCGTGGTCGGCGTGGGCACCGTGCTGGCGGACGATCCGCAGCTCACCGCGCGCGGGCCGGGCCCGCGTTGGCGGCCGCTGCGCCGCGTCGTGCTGGACCAGGGCCTGCGCACACCGCCCGGCAGCCGGCTGGCGAGCAGCGCGCACGAGACGCCGACCTGGATCCTGACCGGCGAGGATCCGCCGTCCGAGGCCGCCGAGACCCTGCGGGCGCAGGGCGTGGAGCTCTTGTGCGTCCCGCTCGGGCCGGGCTGGCTGGCCGCCGGACTCGAGCTGCTCTGGCTGCGCGGCGTGCGCCGGCTCCTGGTGGAGGGCGGTGCCCGCACGCACGCGGCCCTGCTCGCCGCGCAGCTCGCCGACCAGCTCGCGCTCGTGCTCACGCCGCAGGTGCTGGGGCCCGACGCCGTGCCGGCCCTGCCGGGTGTGGCGCTCGGCGGGCTGGAGCCAGCGGCGATCGCGCAGCAGCTGGCGCTCGTGGACTGGCGCGTCGAGGCACTGGGGGCGGACCGCTTGCTGCGCGGCTGGCGTCAGGCCGACGGGGCGCGGGGGGACGGGGCGCGGGGCCCGGGCGAGCTACGCCCGTCGGGGGCCTGAGGCCCGGTGCCGTTCCGGACGCAGGTCCGGGTGAGCGTCCTGCCGAGCTTCCTGGCGAGCGTCCAGGTGAGCGTCCGGAGGCGCGCGGGTGTCGCTGGTCGCCGGCGGTCGTGCGCTCAGCGCAGGTCGACCTGCTGCTCCAGGCTCCAGTGCGCGAGGCTGTCGTCGATCCACGGCTGCAGCTTGTAGAGCAGCTCGATGCGCGCGCTCGCGGCCTCCGGCGGCAGCGGCACGAGCAGGCTGCCCGTCTGGCCGGCCGGCAGCTGCGTGCTGGGGTCGCCCGAGGCGCGGTAGGGGTTGCGGAACCGCAGGCGCGCCGTGCCGCGCTCGCCGCCCGGGTGCCGAGGTGCGGCATCCGCATGCGGCAGCTCGGCGCCGCGGGCATCGAAGAGCGTCACCACGAGGTCCAGGGCGCGGTTGCGCGAGTCGGTCGGCAGGTTGTGCGCCGCGAATCGGTTCACGAGGCGCACGAGCAGCCCGTCCGACGTGCGCTCGTGTTCGACCGCCAGGCCCTCGAGAGCGAACTCGCGGTCGCGCCCGCCGAAGGTGCGGTGGCTGCGACCGCTGCGCGGCGCGCCGGCCTCCTGGCCCTCGCGCAGCACGCGCGGCATGTGGCAGTCGATGCAGGTGCGACCCTCGGCAAAGGCCGGCGAGGCACGCCACTCGTCGTGCGTGCCGTGCTGGTTGTGGCACGGCGCGCAGAGCGCCTGCGAGCCGAGGTCCTCGCGCAGCACCGGGCGGCAGGCGGCCTGCAGGCCCGGACGCGTGGCGGCCACCGACCGGTCGGGGAGGCCGTGGCAGGCCAGGCAGTCGACGCCCTCGTGCCGGCGCTCGATGCGCTCCACGACGCGCGTGTCGGGCTCGATGCCGTACATGAAGACCGGCAGCGGCGCGTGGCACGGCAGGCACTCGGTCTTGCGGAAGTCGTCCGCCTGGTCCGGGGCGCGCACCTGCGGATCGAGGAACGCCTGCGAGTGCATCGAGGCGCGCCACTCCTCGACGACGGCGGCGTGGCAGGGCAGGCAGGAGTCCGCCGCCCCGGAGGGCGTGTCGGGGGCCGCTGCCGAGGCGCTGCTGCCGAGCGCGTCGCCCGGCGCGTCCTCGTCGGGCAGACCTGACAGCACGGCACCGAGCCCGGCGAGCAGCAGCAGGCCTGCCACGGCGCGAGCGTTCATGCCGCCGGGTCCAGGCGACGGACGCGGCCCTCGATGCGCACGTGCAGCAGGTCGCCGGGGCGCGCGCCGCCCGGCCCTTCGGCGCAGCGCAGCAGGCGTTCGTCCACCCGCAGCCAGCTCCCCCCGTTGCGGTCCGGCGCCACGTAGCGCGCCGCGAGCCCAAAGCCGTCGTCGGCGAGCAGCACGGCGTGCGCATCCAGGAAGGCGGTCACGCTGGCGCCGGGCGGGCAAGCCTCGAGCCGCAGGCCCAGCCCGAAGTCGCAGCTCCCGGCCGCGTCCGCGCGGGCGGTGAAGAGCGTGCCGCGCCCGGAGAAGGCCGCCAGCCCCGCGGTCGGCGGCGCCTCCAGCGCGACCCGCGCCGGCCCCAGCCAGCTGCCGCCGTGCCCCGACAGGGCGAGCAGGCGGGTGCCGAAGACCAGGACGTCCTCCGGATCGTGCGTGACGAGCACGCTCGTGGCGCCGATCTCGTCGATGAGCAGCGGCAACACCTCGCGCACGCCCAGCGCCAGCTCGGGATCGAGGTGCGCCAGCGGCTCGTCCAGCAGCAGCCAGCGCGGGCGGTTCGCGAGCGCACGCGCCAGCGCGAGCCGCAGCCGCTCGCCGCCGCTCAGGCCGTCCGGCTTGCGGTCCGCCAGGGCCGACAGGCGGAAGACCTCGAGCAGCCGCCGGCGCCAGGCCGTGTCGTCGTGCGTGTCCACGAACGCCAGGTGCCGCGCGACGCTCAGGTGCGGCCAGAGCCCGCCATCCTGGAAGAGCATGCCGGGCGGGTCGGGTGGCAGGTCCACCCGCCCGGCGTCGGGTGCGCGCAGGCCGGCAAGCACCTGCAGCAGCGAACTCTTGCCGCTGCCGTTGCCGCCGACGACCACCAGGCGCTCGCGCGCGGCGAGCGTGAGGTCGAGGTGCTCGACCAGCACCCGGCCACCCGCGTGCACGGCCACGTCGTGCAGCCGGAGCAGCGCGTCGTCCGTGGACGAGCCGCCGGCGACCGGGGTGGCAGGGGGGGAGGGCGGCGGGTGGGGCATGGCTCCGTCTACAATGCCGCAGGTGGCCCGGCGACTCCAGCCGGGCGGTCGAGGGTCGAGGCGAGCGACGCGTTGCGCAAGCACGTGCTCATCGTGGTGGGGGGCGGCCACGCCGGCATCGAAGCCGCGTGGGCTGCGCGTGCCTGCGGCTGCTCGGTGCAGCTGGTAACGCTGGACCCCGCCGCGATCGGACGCATGAGCTGCAATCCGTCGGTCGGCGGGCTCGCCAAGGGGCAGCTGGCGCGCGAGGTCGATGCGCTCGGCGGCCTCATGGGTCACGCCGCCGACGCCAGCTGCATGCAGTTCCGCCTGCTCAACACGCGCAAGGGCCCGGCCGTGCAGAGCCCGCGGGCGCAGGTGGACAAGGAGGCCTATGCGGCCTATCTGCGGCGCTTCATGACCGGGAGCGAGGGCATCGAGGTGATCACCGGGCAGGTGAGCGCCGTGCTCGAGGAGGGCGGGGTGCTGCAGGGACTCGAGCTGAGCGACGGGCGGCGGCTGCCGGCGCGGGCCGCCGTGCTCACCACCGGCACCTTCCTTCGCGGCCTGATGCACGTCGGTGACCGCCGCACGGCTGGCGGCCGGGTGGACGAGGCGCCAGCCAGCGCGCTCTCGGGCTCGCTCACCGCCCTCGGCCTGGAGCTGGTGCGCCTCAAGACGGGGACGCCGCCGCGCATCGACAGGGAGTCGGTCGACCTCGCCGGTCTCGAGGTGCACGGCGGCTCTCCCGACGACGGTTGCTTCTCCTTCCGCGTGCCGCCGCCGGTGGGGCGGGTCGAGGTGTGCACGCACGCCACGGCGACGACCGAAGCGACGCACGCGCTCGTGCGCGAGCACCTGCATCTCTCGCCCTACGGCCGCGGCGCGCTCGAGTCGGTCGGCCCGCGCTACTGTCCGTCGATCGAGGACAAGGTCGTGCGCTTCGCCGACCGCGACCATCACCGCGTGTTCGTCGAGCGCGAGACCCGCACGGGCCGCTCGCTGTACCTGAACGGCCTCTCGAACTGCCTGCCGGTGGAGGTGCAGGAACGCCTCGTGGCCAGCGTGCCGGGCCTCGCCACGGCGCGGCTGCTGCGTCCCGGCTACGCGGTCGAGTACGACGCCGTGCCGGCTTGGCAGCTGCATCCCGACCTGCAGTGTCGCGCCGTGTCGGGCCTGTACCTGGCCGGGCAGATCAACGGCACGAGCGGCTACGAGGAGGCTGCCGCGCAGGGGCTGATGGCCGGCCTCAACGCGGCGCGTTCCCTGCGCGGCGAAGAGGGTGTCGTGCTGGGCCGCCACGAGGCGTACATCGGCGTGCTCGTCGACGACCTGGTCACGAGCAGTCCGCGCGAGCCCTACCGCATGTTCACGTCGCGCGCCGAGTACCGGCTGCTGCTGCGCCAGGACAATGCCGACCGCCGGCTGATGCCGCGCGCCGTGGCCTGCGGACTGCTGCCGGAGGCAGCGCTCGAAGGGCTGCAACGCAAGGAGGCCCGGCTCGCGGCCGCACAGCGCGCACTGGGTGCGGACGACAGCGAGGCTCGGCGGGCATTGCGCGGCGGGGCGAGCTGGGCCGACCTGCGCCGCGCCACTCCGGCCCTGGCGCTGCTCACGCCCGAGCTCGATGCGCTGGAGGCCGAGCAGCTCGAGCTCGACGTGCGCTACGCCGGCTACGTCGAACGCCAGCGGCAGCAGGTGGCGGCGGTGAGCGCGCTGTCCGAGCTGCGACTGCCGCCCGACCTCGACTACCGCGCCATGTCCGCCCTGGGACTCGAGGCGCGGGAGGTGCTCGCGCGCGTGCGGCCGGTGGACCTGGCGCAGGCCGCGCGCCTCTCAGGTGTCACGCGCTCGGATCTGGCGCTGCTTGCGCTGAGCCGAGGCGCGCCAGGGCGCGCTTGACGAGTTCCTCGAGCGGCGGGTCGCCGGTGGCCTCGCCCAGCGCCGCGAGCGCGGCGGCCGCGGCCGTCGCGCGGGGGTAGCCCAGGGCGACGAGCGCCGCGGTGACCGAGGCGCCCCGGTCGCGCACCGGGCCGGGCAGCGTCGCGGCGAGGTCGAGCCGACCCTTGAGCTCGACGCACAGGCGCTCGGCGGTGCGCTTGCCGACTCCGCGCACCTTGGCCAGCAGGCCGGTGTCGCCGGCCTCGACCGCCTGCGCCAGGCGGCCCACGTCCAGCGCCGACAGCAGCGAGAGCGCGATGGAAGGGCCGATGCGGCTGACGCTCAGAAGCTTCTCGAACAGGGTGCGCTCCTCCCGGCTGGCGAAGCCGAAGAGCAGCGGACGCTCGTCGCGGACGTCCTGGTGGGTGAAGAGCGTGACGACCGCGCCCGGCGCCGGCAGCCGGGCGGCCGTGGCGCCGGAGACGTGCAGCCGCCAGCCCACGCCGCCGATGTCGAGCACGGCCACGTCCGGCCCGCCTGCGACGAGCCGGCCCGTGAGGTACTCGTACATCAGTGCGCCAGCTCGAGGCCCAGGTTGCGCAGCTTGCTCTTGATCTCGTCCAGCGACGTCTGGCCGAAGTTCTTGCAGGAGAGCAGCGTCGTCTCGGTGGTCTGCGTCAGCTCGCCGACCTTGGTGATGCCGAGCATGGCCAGGGCCGCGCGCGAGCGCACGGACAGGTCGAGCTCGGAGATGAGGATCTCCATCACGTCGCCGTCGCCGGGCGTCGAGCCGAGCGCCATGGACGGGAAGCTGCGCGAGGGCTCTGCCGACGGCATCATCCCGAGGCGCAGGCCCTTCATCATGAGGATGTCCTTCACCTCCTGCAGGCTCGTCTCGCCGAAGTTCTTGAACGAGAGCAGCTCGCTCTCGGTGCGCGCCACGAGGTCACCGAGCGTGTGGATGCTCATGCGCTGCAGGCAGTTGCGCGCCCGCACCGACAGCTCGAAGTCCGTCACGGGGATGCGCAGCACGGCGCTCTGCTTGTCGGCCGAGCGCTCGCGGCCCTCGTCGTAGTACTGCTCGGCGGCGGCCTCGGCGTAGGCCAGGTAGCGCCGCGCGCGGGCATTCTCGGGGTCGGCGGCCTGCACCAGGCGGAAACACGTGCTGGCCCAGGCGTGGTTCTCGCCGTCCATGTGCAGGATGCCCAGGTTGACCAGGGCGCCGACGTGCGGCGGCAACTGTCCATCCCGGAAGCGGTCGTACAGGGTGAGCGCCTGCTCGTCGTCGCCGTAGAGCGCCAGCAGTTCCGCCAGCCGGAAGGTGGCCTCGGCGTGCTTCTTGTCGGCCTCGACGGCGCGCTGCCAGTGTTCCAGGGCGGCGCGGTGTTCGCCGCGCGCCTCGGCCAGGGATCCCTCGGCGAAGGCCATGTGCGCCGCGCCGTCCCCGGCCTTGCGCACCGCGTCGACGGCGGCCTCGAGCGCCGGGATGTCGCCGCCGTGGCAGAGCGCATCGACGATCGCTGCGCGCGCCTGCGCGCCGAGATCGCCCGCGCTCACGCCGCGCCAGGCAGCCAGCGCCGCGTCGCGCTTGCCGGTCTGCATGCAGGCATAGCCGGAGAGCAGACGCGCCAGCGGGCTGCGCGCGGCCTCCTGCTGCAGCAGCGGCAGGCTGCGCGCGATCTGTCCGGCGGCGTAGCGTCCGAGGCCGGCCTTGAGCGGTTCCTTGGCCTCGTCCACGTGGCTGGCCAGCCAGTTGGTGAACGCATCCCGCGTGTGCCGGTTCGCGCACACGCCGTCGCGCCAGCGCGTCCAGCCGGCCCAGTCCTGCGGCACGTTGCTGAACCAGTCGGCCGACGCGCCTCCGCTGCCAGTCGCCGTGGCGAGCGTGGCGGCGGCAGCGCCGGCGGCGCCGTGCGTCGCGAGGGTCGTGTCCGGATGCTGGTCGTGGTCGGCGGGAACGTTCGTCGTCTCGGGCGTCATGCGATGCGTCGGGCGGTCCGTGTCGGGGAGGGGGCGCCGCGCCCGTGCGATGGAACCCTCGGAGCGCGGCCTGGCGTCGGGCGGAAACCTTTGAACCGGGGAAGGGCTTGCCCTAACCTCGCTTCACGAGTCTGACGCTGGCGCTGCTGACTTCCCCGCAGGTGATCGAACGAGCGTGTCGAATCCTCCGATGTTAAGGGCCGTGACGGGCCAGTCAAGCGTGCCGCAGGCCGCGCAGGGCGGGGGCCGATGGACCGCCTGATCGTCCGGGGCGGCACGCGTCTCGCCGGCCGCCTGCGCGCCGCGGGCTCCAAGAACGCGGTCCTGCCGCTCATGGCCGCCTGCCTGCTGAGCGACCAGCCGCTGGTGCTGCGCAACGTGCCGCGGCTGCGCGACGTGGACACCATGGCGCGCATCCTGGCGCACCTCGGCGTCGAGGTGGCCTGGGAGGGCGACCGCATGTCGCTCCAGGCGCACCCGGACGGGGACTCGGAGGCGCCCTACGACCTGGTGTCCACCATGCGCGCCTCGGTCTGCGTGCTCGGGCCGCTGGTGGCCGCGCGCGGCCGCGCGCGGGGGTTCAAGCCCCGCGGCTGCGTCGTAGGCGTGCGGCCGGTGGACAAGCACCTAA
>Ga0315912_10001515_pt1 | contig 28099 bp, 22 predicted proteins | sample VfabasoilMG_FD_204469 | JGI IMG/M metagenome (GOLD analysis project Ga0315912, IMG submission 204469) | Garden soil microbial communities collected in Santa Monica, California, United States - V. faba soil | ecosystem: Environmental > Terrestrial > Soil > Garden | place: USA: California...
AGTGGGTCTTGGGGGTTCCCGGGGGCCCTGGCTGGGGGGCGCCCCACCCCCCCCCTCCGGCCGCCGTGGGGTGCTTCTCGCCCGCACCAACCCGCTTCCCCATCATTCGAAATCGTTCGCGTAGATCGCACCCGTTCCGCCCGACCCCACCGGCGTGATGCACGAGGGCGTGTTGTAGCTTGCGCCCAGGTAGCCGTTGAGCACCTCGCGCTGGGTATCGGAGAAGACGAGGCCGGAACTGCAGCCGCCGATGCCGCTCAGGTGGCAATAGCTCATCAGGGTGCCAGTGACGTTCGTGACGCCGTTCACCGTGCCCGGCACCGGACAGGACTTGGGGCCCGAGTAGCAGCCGCCCTGCGTGCTGTAGCACTGGTCGATGGTGTTGGCGCCCACCGGCGAAACCCCGCTGTCGGCGTCGGTGCAGTGGCTGTGCGCGACGCCGAAATTGTGGCCGAGCTCGTGCGCGGCCACCAGGATGTCGTTCGCCGCCGTCGCGCCGGCGAAGCGGAACACGCGATGGAGCGCGAAGTGGCCGTACGTCTCGCCGTTGCCCAGGAGCGTGCCGGTCGCCGTGCAGTAGTTGCGTGCCGGCAGCATCCACGCGATGCCCGAGGCGCTGGTGCTGCTGGTGGACTTGCCCGACAGCATCAGTACCAGCGCCGTGGCGATGCCGGCGTGGTTCACGCGCCAGTGCTCGCCGAACTCGCTCAACTGCGCCGGCATGGAGGTCGACGAGGTCGAGGGGTACGGGTCGGGCGTGGTCGAGGGGCGCAGGAAGGTCGTGCCCTGGACCAGGGTGAGCGAGAGGTCGCGCTGGTAGATCGCGTTCATCTGGGCAAACAGCGAGGCGAGGTAGTTCGCCGCGTTCGTCGCGTTGTCGGCGAACTTCAGGCCCATGAACTCGTTGTCGGTGTCGATCGAGACCACGGCCTGGCGCATGGCGGTCGCGGATGCCGCCTCGATCGCGGCCCCTCCCACGACGTCGCCGGCCGTTGCCGCCGGCGCTTCGATGGAGTCCTCCAGGCCATCGGCGTTGAACGACAGCGCACCGCCGGCGGGCGTGACGTCGGTCGCCTCGCCTACGTCCAGCACGAGCCCTGCCGCACCACGCGTCGCGCGGACCTGCAGGTTCCGGCCATCGTCGCCGAACAGCACGCCGCCACCGCGCGAGCCGTCCGAGGCGAGGCTCAACGCCAGCCGCGGACCCGAGGTACTGACGAAATGCAGGTCGGTGCTGCGCGCGATCTCGCGCGGTCCATCGCGCTCCACGACGAAGATCCGGGCGCCCGGCGCATAGACGTCGATGCGACGCAGCACCGCGCTGCCGGTGGCGCGCGCGGACACCGGCAGCGAAGCCAGCGTCACCTGCGCGTCCGGCGCGGCGGCGCGCATCCGGACGAGTTCGGCGGGCGTGATCAGCGCCCGGCCCTGCGCCTGCACGGGCACCTGGAACGCGAGCAGCCCGATGGCGCACAGGGTGCGAAAGACGGATCGGAATGGCACGAACGCTCCTGGCAAGCCGGCACGCCTGGACCGGCGCCGCCAGTATTCGCAGCGCAGGACCGTTCACCTGGGAGGCGGGTCACAACTCCGGCGATCGGCGTGCCGAGGCGGCTCGCGCGATCGCGAGTCGTTCAAGGTGCACGCGGCCGGGGTATCCACGGCATGGGGCCGGCTGCGCGACGAGACCGTTCGCCCGGGACGCACCCTACGCGGGCGATGTCGACTCGCGATGGGGACGCGTGGGAACGGCGTGCTTGAACAGGCGCGCGATCACGCCCGCGTACTGCCGCCAGAAGCCACCCGTGTTGTAGTGCACGCCGTAGCGCGCGCAGATCTCGCGCACGCGCGGCGCGATCTCGGCGTAGCGCGGTGCCGGCAGGTCGGGGAACAGGTGGTGCTCGATCTGGTGGCTGAGATGGCCGGTCAGCAGGTGGAACGCCCGGCCGCCCTCGAGGTTGCTCGATCCCTGGACCTGGCGCAGGTACCACTGGCCGCGCGTCTCGTGCTCGACTTCCTTGCGCGTGTAGGTGTGCGCGTGCTCGGTGAAATGGCCGCAGAAGATGATCGCGTTCGTCCACAGGTTGCGGATGCCGTTCGCGGCGAGGTTGCCCAGCAGCACGCGCGACCACTGCCACCAGGCGAGCGCGGGGAACAGCACGTAGTCCTTGAACAGCTGGCGGCCGGCCTTGCGCAGGAACGGCTGCATGCGACGCCGGAACTCGGGCAGCTTCATGCGGCCGAGCAGGAAGCGGCCGATCTTGATGTCGTGCACGGCCACGCCCCACTGGAAGTTCAGCGCGAGCAGCAGGTACCACAGCGGCTGCAGCAGGTACCCCGGCGACCACTTCTGCTGGTCGCTCAGGCGCAGCATGCCGTAGCCGTAGTCGTGGTCCTTGCCGATGATGTTCGTGTGGTCGTGGTGCTCGACGTTGTGCGAGTGGCGCCAGTGGTCGCCGTCGCACACGATGTCCCATTCGTACGATTGCGAGGCCAGCGAGGGATCGTTCATCCAGTCGTACTGGCCGTGCATCACGTTGTGCCCGATCTCCATGTTCTCGACGATCTTCGCGAGCGCGAGGCCGACCACGCCCGCGATCCAGCTCACTGGTCCGAATCCGAACATCAGCAGTCCGCGGCCCGCGATGGCGGAGCCCTGCGCGAAACCACGCACGCGCCGGATGTGGCGCGCGTCTCGTTCGCCGAGGTCCTGGGCGATCTCGAGCCGCAACGCATCGAGCTCGCGCTCGAAGCGAAGCAGGGATTCCGGATCCAGCCGGGTCTTCGCGATCATGGTGGGGCTCCTAGGCGGGTAGCGCGAGTTCGAGCGCGCTCTGTGGCGTGGAGACGCAGAGCTGGATCAGTTCCTCGCCCGGTCCGGAGAGCTGTCCGGTCAACAGGTTGCGGACGGTGCCGGAGACCTTGCGGCAGGAGCAGGTCCGGCAGATGCCACGACGGCAGCCGAAGCGCGGCTGCAGTCCCGCCGCCTCGGCGCCCTCGAGCAGGCTGGCCCCGGCGCTTACCGTGAACATCCGTTCATCATTTTTCAGGGAAACCCGATGCCGTTCGGCATCCGGATCGATCTCGGCCGCGCGCCGCCCGAAGCTCTCGACCTGCAGGGTGGCGCCGCGCGCCCCGTCCGCGATCATCGTCTCGAGCCCCTGCATGTAGCCGTCCGGGCCGCACAGCAGGGTTTCGCGCTCGTCCCAGTCGGCGACGAGCGCGGGCAGTTCCGCGGCCTGCAGCCGGCCATGCGCGCTCGTGATCCGCCCAAGCACGCGCAGCCTCGGCAGCCGCGCCTGCAGGTCGCGCAGCTCGTCCGCGAACAGCGCGTCGGCGACATCGCGGAAGGCCTGCACCAGCACCACGTCGCGCGCCGGGTCGGTTGCCGCCAGGCCGTGCAGCAGGGACACCATCGGCGTGATGCCGCTGCCGGCGCACACCATGAGCAGCTTGCTGCCGGGAATGCGCGCTGCGAAATCGCCCTGCGCACGGCTGATGCGCACGACCTCGCCGGCGCGCAGCGCGTGCGCGGCGCCCGATACCCTGCCGTCGGCCTTGCGCTTGATGGTCACGCGCAGCAGCCCGTCGCGGCGCGGCGCATGCGAGAGGCTGAAGCAGCGTCCCTGGCGCACGCCACGGATCTCGATCTCCAGGAGCACGTGCTGGCCCGGCCGGAACCCGCCGAAGCGCGCGTTGGGCTTCAGCCACAGGCTCTTCACGTCCGGCGCCTCGTCCACGATCCGCACCACCGTGGCGCGCGACTCGCTGAACGACCAGCGCGGGTTCACCAGCCCCGCCAGGCGGTCCCAGGATTCGGGCTGGTTCAGCGGCGCAAACAGGGGATGCCGCCATGCGCGCCTCGACGACACGGCGCCTCGCTCGGGGTCCAGGTGGACGCGGTTCATGGCCGGCCTTGGGAAATACAGTGAACAGATGTTCACTTAAAATGCCTAGAGTGTCCACTCCAGGGTCCCGGCCCCGCACGCCGCCTATACTCGCGCTCCGGCCCGAAGGCACGCCGGTCCCCAGGAGATCGCCTTGGCGGCAAGCAAGCCCGTGCGCAAACGTCCCGCCAGTGCGCCGTCGGGCATCCGTGGGGAGCGCAAGGAGCGCACGCGCCTGCGCCTGATCGACGCGGCGCTCGCGCTGATCGGCCAGGGTCGCGGGTACTCGTCGTTGAGCCTGCGCGAGATCACGCGCGAGGCCGGCGTGGTGCCGGCCGCGTTCTACGGCCATTTCCGCGACATGGACCAGCTCGGCCTGGCCCTGGTCGAGATGGGCGGCGTGACCCTCAGGCACCTGCTGCGCGAGGCGCGCCGCGACGGCATCCCGCCCACCGACATGCTGCGCGGCTCGGTGCTGGTCTACAAGCGCTTCGTGGAGGAGCGCAGCCTCGTGTTCCGCTTCATCGCCGGCGAACGCGGCGGCGGCTCGCGCGTGATTCGCCAGGCGATCCGCACCGAGGAGAGCCACTTCGCGTCGGAAATGGCGCAGGACCTGCGCGTGCTGGGCACGCTGCCCGATCTCTCCAGCGCGGCCCTGCAGATGATCTGCGGCCTGGTGGTCACCACCATGCTCAATGCCGCGTCCGATATCCTCGACCTGCCCCGCGACCGCCCGCGCCAGGAGCAGGAACTGGTGGAGAACTTCGTGCGCCAGCTGCGCGTGATCTTCCTCGGCGCACGACGCTGGCGGGAAGGCAAGGATCTCCGTTCGTGATCGCGGTGCGCAGGCCCTGGCATGCCCTCTTCCCCGTGCGACGGACGGCGCATCCGCCATGAGCGATGGCGACCGCGTGCGGGACACCCGTGCGGCCTCGGTGCTGGTCGCGTTCGCCGCACCGCTGCTGCTCGCCGCGCTTCCGGCGTGGATGATCGGACGCGCGACGGCGGAATGGCGCGCGGCGCGGACCCTGGTGCAGGCGGAGATCCGGCGCATCGACGCAGCACTGGGCCCGCTGACCGCGTTCCAGCGCCAGCGCACGACGGCGCTCGCCCGCAACGCCGTGCTCAGGGAACTCGACGTGAACCGGCCGCGCGTCGTGCACCTGCTTTCGATGCTGGGCACGCTGCCCGCGACGGTGACGCTCGAGCGCGCGAGCATGAAGGGGCGCGGCCTTGTGCTGGCCGGCACCGCGCACGCACCCGGGGCCATTCCCGACGCGATCGCCGCGCTCGAGGCGGCAGGCGCCATCGTCGCGCAGCCGGTGGCCGGTGCGGACGCGCAGGTCGGGTCGTTCGATCTGCACGCGACCTACGACGGCACGCGACCGCCGCGGGAACCCGTCGATGGCACCGGGGCGACCGGTGCAGATCCGCCCACGGAGCCGCAACCATGACCCAGGACGATCACGAACCCGAGGCGCCCGAACCCGGGCACCGGTGGCGGATGGCGGTGCGTTTCGCCGCGGTGCTCGGTGCGCTGCTCGCGATGGCCTGGCTCGGATCGGCGCTGGGGACGCGCAGCGGCGCGGAATCCGCGCTGGAGGATCAACTGCGCGAGCTGGAACACAAGCAGTCGATGCTCGCGAACCGGGACGTACTGCAGGCGCAGCTCGCGGAGCTCGACGACCAGCTCGCCGATTCACGGCGCGAGCTGCCGTCGAGTTTCGATCCGGCGGCGATCCGCCTCGAACTCGACGGTCTCGCGGTCGCGCACGGCGTGGAGATCACGCGCGCCGACGCCGGCGAGGAGGTCGTCAAGGAGTTCTACGGCGAACAGACCTACGTCGTCGCGCTGCGCGGTCCACCGGCATCGGTGTACGCCTTCCTCGCGCAGGTCGCGGTGCAGGGCGCGGCGAAGCAGGTGCGCGACCTGGACCTCGAGGAGGCGGCGGGAGACGGTTCACGCATCGAGGCGACGTTGCAGGTGACCTACTACCGCTACGTCGAGGACCAGCCCACGCCAACACCCGGGGCGGGCCATGCCGGATAGCGCACCAGGTCCGCGGCGCCGTCGCGCGCTCTGGGCCTTGTCGGCCCTGGCCTATGTCGGCGCCCTGCTGGCGCTCCCCGCCGCCGCGCCCGGCGTGGATGCGGATCGGGTCCGCGCGCAGATGGACCAGATCCGTGCGCGGCTGCCCCGACCAATCGAGCCCCTGCCGACGCCGCATGCCCATGCGGCGCCTGCGCTCGACATGGCGCGGAATCCGTTCTCGCCGCGGTAGCCCGTCGCGCGACTGGCGCGTGGGCCGTTCAGGGTGAATCCGGTGCCGCCTGGTAGGTGGCCGCGCTCGAGCGCTCTAGGAAGGCCTGGAACTTGCTGTACTCGTTGCGGCTGAGCTTGCCGTCGCCGTTCGCATCCACGCGCGCGAATTCAGCACTCAGGCGCGCGAAGGCGCGCGCTTCGGCCGGGCTGATCGAGCGGTTCGCGTCGAGGTCCAGGGCCTTGAACGAGTGGGGGCTCGGCATCGGCCCCGCATGTGCAGCGGCTGGCGCGGGCGTCGCGGCGACGACGGCTGTCGCGGACGGCACGGGATTCGCCGTCGCGGGTGCGGCGGGTGTCCCCGGATCGGGGCGCACATCGGCGATGCGCGCCGGCGATTCCGCGACGTCGCGCCTGGAGAGACCCACCCACGCGAGTCCACCGAGCACGAGCACGGCGAGCACGATCCCGATCGATTTCCCACTACCCGGCATTCGACACACTCCTGTTCGCCACGCGCGGAGTGCGTGGGGAGGCCATGGTGCGCTTTGGGAATTAATGGGTGATGAATCGCGAAAGCGAGAATGGATCCAATCAGGCCCTACGTGCTTGCAATTCCACCCCTCGACCCCTCGAGCAACCCCCTCTCCCCCGTGGGGAGAGGGTGGGGGTGAGGGGGTGGCCTCGGTCTCCACGCTTCTTCGGGCCTTGAACGATCGACGAAGCGTTGTCGCTACCCCCTCACCCTAACCCTCCTCGCGCATCCTGCGCTCGCCAGTCCGGCCGGCACATCCATGTGCCGTCGTTCGAGGGCGCGCGCCAATGGCGCGCGAAATCCCCCCTCACCCCCACGGGGGGGAGGGGACCTACCGAGGCGGGATGCGCGCAGACGCGCTGCACTCATTTCGCCGCCTGCCGATCACGTGTTCGCAGGTCGGGGCGCCCTCGCCCGACAGGTCGTGCGGCGACACCAGACCGACCCTCGCTGCGCGCACGGCGTTCCTCGTGCCGAACCACGACAAGCCGCGAGGAGTACCATCGCCCCACAACCACGCGAAGTTCGATCGCTCGCCATCGCGATCAGGGAACCACGCGCAACCAGGGGGTCTGCCCGTGTCCAGCTTCCATGCATGCCGATGCCATGCATCGAGCGCGCGCTCATGCGCGGCTCGGCGTCATCCACTGCGGCAGATCGCAGCGCTCGCCGTGGCGGTCGCCACGCTCGGCGCGATTGAGTTCGCGCGCGCGGCGCAGGCGAGTGCGTCGGCCGCCTCCGACCTGGTCGAACTCACGCGGGTCAAGGGCCCGAAACCGAACATCTACGACTGGTTCGGCAGCGCGGTCGCGGTCGATGGCGAGCGCGCCATCGTCGGTGCGCCGTCCGGCGACAAGACGCCGAGCGAATTCTCCACCGGCGTCGCGTTCGTGTTCCGCCGCGACGGCGATGGCTGGGTGCAGGAGGCCGCGCTCGCGGCACCGGACGCGGGCTTTGGCGACAAGTTCGGGGCCGCCGTCGCGATCTCGGGCGACCTGGTCGCGATCGGCGCGCCACGCAGCAGCGGCCCGGGCAAGGCGTACGTGTTCGAACGCATCGCCGGCACCTGGACCTACCAGCAGACCCTGACCTCCGGCGGCGGCCTGCTCGACCGCTACGGATTCGCACTCGCCCTGCAAGGCACGCGCCTCGCGGTCGGCGCGCCGTTCTTCGCCACGGCACCGGCGGTGCAGACCGGCGCGGTGTTCGTCTACCAGCGCACGGGCAGCACGTTCAACTTCGATGCCACGCTGGCATCGACCGGCGGCAACGGTCTGGACGACTTCGGTTATTCGATCAGCCTGGCCGGCGAGCGCATGGCGATCGGCGCGCCCGGCTATCGCGATGCGGCACCGAACAACGTCGGGGCCGCGTTCCTGTTCCTCCATGGCGCGGGCTGGACGCAACAGGCACGCATCCTGCGCAACGACCTCGCCGACCAGAGCCGCTTCGCGCAATCGGTCTCGCTCTCCGGCACCACCCTGCTGATCGGCGCGCCCGCGGTGCAGGGCACCGGCAAGGCCTACGTCTACCTCGAGGCGCCGGTCGGGACCTGGACCGAACAGGCACAACTGCAACCCGTCGTCCCTGCCGCGGACGATCGCATCGGCCAGTCCGTCGCCCTGACCGGCGACAAGGCGCTGGTTGGCGCGCCCGGGCGCGATCTGGCCGGCGACAGCGATGCCGGCGCCGCCTTCGAATTCCAGCGCAGCGGCGTGGCCTGGACGCCGGTGCAGACTCTGCTGCCGCTGAACGCACCGCTGAACGGCAGCCTCGGCTACGCGATGGCGTTCGATCGCGGCACGGCCTTCGTCGGCCAGCCCCAGATCACGAATCCGGCCGCGAGCCTGGATCGCACCGGCCGCGCCTTCATCTACACGTTTCCGTTTCCGACCTCGGTCGCTATCGGCAATGTGAGCCCGGCCGAGCAGGCGCGGGTCGGACAGCCCGCCACGGTGAGCGTCGCGGTCGACGCGTCGGGATTGAACGTGGTGCACGGTGATGTCGTGGTCCAGGGCCACGTTTTCGGCAATCCCGCCGCCGAGACCGAATGCACGGTGCAACTGGGACTGGCGGAGACCGGCTGCGCGCTCACGTTCCCGACTGGTGGCACGAAGACCATCACCGCGAGCTACCAGGGCGCGCCGGGATTCGCCCCCAGCGAATTGCCCGGACCGGACTTCTTCTACACCGCCGTGACCACGCTCACCTCGGCTTCGATGCTGGTGCACTCGCCGAATCCGAACGCGCCTACGAGCGCGGTTGCCGTATCGATGCAGGTGAGTCCGGTCGCACCGGGTGGCGGCACCGTGAGCGGCACGGTCAACGTCACGGCGAACACCTCGGGCCCGGTGTTCGACCCGCAGGGCTGCACCTACACCCTGCCCGCGCAGAGCAGTTGCAACCTGAACCTGACCCTGCGCGGCGACTACGGCATCAACGCGCAGCTGCTCGGCAACATCAGCTACGGCACCAGCAACGTGCTCTCGAGCAGCCATCGCGTGAACCACCTGCCGGTGGTCGCGCCGAGCCCGTATTTCACGACCGAGGACAACGCGCTGCAGATCACGGACCCCTACGGCCTCCTCACGCCGGGCAATCCCAACGACAACGGACCGCTGTCGAACGACTCCGACACCGATGCCAACATCGGCCAGGTGCTGACCGTGGTGAATCCGCTCGCGATCGTCCCCGGAGGCATCGGCGGCAGTCTGCAGATGAACGCGAATGGCACCTTCAGCTATGTGCCGCCGGCGAATGCGAACGGCCAGGCCACGTTGTCGTTCAATGTCACCGACGGCGTCGAAAGCGTCGCCGCGGTGGTGCCGATCAACGTCGATGCGATCAACGACAAACCGGTCATCACGCTGCTCGGCGACCAGGTCTGGCCCGCGGGCACCGGTGGCGGCGCGAAGACGGTGCCGGGATTCGTGAGTTCGTTCTCGCCCGGTCCACCGGACGAGCAGTCGACGCAATCACTGAGCTTCTACGCGACGCAGGTGATCGCCGATCCGGACGGCGTGATGGCCTGCTGCACGCTGGGCAACAACGGCACGCTCGAGTATTTCCTCGGCGCCGTCCCGGGCGTGGCGCTGCTTTCGGTGACCGCGACCGACACCGGCTCGACCGCGGCCGGTGGCCAGGACACGTCGGATCCCAGGTACTTCCACATCGTCGTCGGTCCGCAGAGCGCGGAACTGTCGATCAGCAAGAGCAACGGCAGCGACCGCCTGCGCCAGTACCAGCAGACGAGCTACACGATCACGGTCTCGAACGCGGGTCCCGACACGGCACTGGGCGCGCCGGTCCTGGACATCCTGCCGGCCACGCTGAAGAACGCGAGTTGGACGTGCCTGGGCCAGGGCGGAGGCACCTGCCCGGCGAACGGCAGCGGCGGCATCGACACCGTCGTCACCCTGCCCGCGCAGGCCAGCGTGACCTTCACGCTCACCGCGACAGTCGACTCGCCCACCGATGCGCCCGTCGTCAACACGGCCACGGTTTCCGCGCCCGGCGGATACACCGACTCGGCCACGAACAACAGTGCGACCGACAACGACCCGGTCGACCTGTTCCGGGACGGCTTCGAATAGCGGGCCGCGGCCCGGGCGCGGACTACTGCCGGATCGTCGCCATGTCGATCACGAAGCGGTACTTCACGTCGCCCTTCTGCACGCGCTCGTAGGCGGCGTTGAGGTTGCGGATGTCGAGCATCTCGATGTCGCACGCGATGCCACGCTCGGCGCAGAAGTCGAGCATTTCCTGGGTCTCCGGCACGCCGCCGATCAGGGAACCGGCGATCGTCCGGCGGCGGGAAACGAGCGCCATGGCATGCACGGGCGGCACGATGGGTTCCAGCAGGCCGACCAGGATCAGCATGCCATCGAAGGTGAGGGCGTTGATGTAGGGATTGAGGTCGTGCTGGCTGGGCGCGGTGTCGAGGATGAAATCGAACTGCCCCCTCGTCGCCTTCATCTGCGCCGCATCGGTGGAGACGACCACGTGGTGCGCGCCCTGGCGGAGGCCTTCGGCGGCCTTGTCGGCCGAGCGCGTGAACAGGGTCACCTCGGCACCGAGCGCGCGCGCGAACTTCACGCCCATGTGGCCGAGGCCGCCCATGCCGACGATGCCGACCTTGTGGCCCGGCAGCACGCCGAAGCGCTTGAGCGGCGAGTACGTGGTGATGCCGGCGCACAGCAGCGGCGCGGCGGCGGCGGGATCGAGCGCATCGGGTATGCGCAGCACGAAGCGCTCGCTGACCACGATCGCCTCGGAATACCCGCCATGCGTGGTCGTCCCGTCATGCCTGTCCCGGCTGCCATAGGTCAACACCATGCCGCCGCAGTACTGCTCGAGCCCGCGCTCGCACGCCGGGCAACCGCGGCAGGAATCGACCAGGCAACCCACGCCGACGCGATCACCGACCTGGAAGCGCGTGACCGAGGCTCCGATGGCGGTGACGCGACCGACGATTTCGTGGCCCGGCACGAGTGGATACCGGGTGTTGCCCAGGTCGTTGTGCGCCATGTGGATGTCGGAATGGCACACGCCGCAGTAGTCGATCGCGATCGAGACGTCGTCGGGACGCGGGACGCGGCGGTCGATGACGAACGGTGCCATGCCCGAGTCGCGGGCGCGTGCGGCGTAGGCGAGGGTGTCGGTCATCGCGGGTACTCCGGCATGTCGAGGTCCGCTCCGGAGTATGCGTCATGGTGGACCCGTTCGAGGGCGCCTGCCGATCATCGGGCGATGCCGCGGACCTTGCCCGACCGCAGGACCCGGACCGTCCTAGCGGCGAGCATGCTCGGCCCTGCCGATGCCATGGAAGCCGCGGAGCAAGCGCCGCTCTACAAGGGCAACGCCGCCCCGATCCAGTCCGCCGCGCGGTGCGCGATCATCGCGACCACGGCATTGGGGTGTCCGCGCGGCACCGTGGGCATCACCGAGGCGTCGACCACCCACAGCCCGGGCACGCCCGCGACGGCGAGCGTGGGGTCCACCACCGCGCGCGCGTCGGAGCCCATGCGGCAGGTGCTGCTGGGGTGGTAGACGGTCTGCAGGTGCCCGGCGGCGTGGTCGAGGATCTCGTCGTCGCGCAGCCGGTCGGCGCCCGGCCTGAGTTCGCCGGCATTCTCCGCCAGCAGCGGAGGCGACGCCGCGATCCTGCGCGCGAGGCGCACGCCCGCGCACAGCACCTTCGCGTCGATGCCGTCGGGATCGGTGAACAGCCCGAAGTCGATGCTCGGCGCGGTGCGCGCGTCGGCGCTCGCGAGCGAGATTCGTCCGCGCGAGCGCGGCGCCACAACCGCGCTGCCGATCGAGAAGCCATGCACCTGCGGCGGTTCGAGGAATTGGTTGCGCGCCTCGAACGGCACGAAGATCAGTTCGAGGTCGACGGCCGTCGGATGGTGCACGCGCTCGAACGCGAACGCCTCGATCCCGTTCGAGGCGAGCATGCCGCGGCCGAGCAGGAGGTAGCGCAGCAGGCTGCCGATCGACTCCGCGCTCTTCAGCGTATCGGTGCCGCGCGTGCGGAACACGGTGGGCAGCACCGGATGGTCCTGCAGGTTCGCACCGACCTCGGGCAGGTCGCGGAGCACCGGGATGCCGAGCGCGGACAACTGCGCGGCCGGACCCAGGCCCGACAGCATCAGCAGCTGCGGCGATCCGATCGCGCCGGCCGCGAGCACCACGCCGCCGGCGCGCTGCGTGCGTTCCGCGCCGTCGGCGCCGCGCACGACCACGCCCGTGGCGCGCCCCTGCTCGACCAGCACGCGGGAGACCTGGCCACCGGTGAGCACCTCGAGATTGCGACGCGCCATCGCGGGCTTGAGGTAGGCGTCGTACACGCTGTAGCGCTTGCCGGCGCGATGCGCGAGCTCGCACACCCAGGCACCGCAATGGTCGGTGCCGTTGTAGCCGGGCGTCGAGGACAGGCCCGAGGCGCGCGCGGCCGCCACGAACGCATGCGACAACGGTCGCGCGTTCTCGTTCGGCGACACCAGCATCGGGCCCGCGGTGCCGCGCGTGTCGTCGTCTGGCGCGCCGCGCAGGTTCTCCTGGGCCCTGAACACCGGCACCACGTCGCGCCACGACCAGCCCGACGCGCCGGCGGCCACCCAACCGTCGAAGTCGGCCGGATGGCACCACTGGTGGATCTGCGCGTTCATGTTCGAACTGCCGCCCAGCATCCGGCCGCGGGGCACGAAGATGCGGTGACCACGCAATGCCGGCTGGGGCTCGCACTCGTAGGCCCAGTCGTGGTCGCTCTTGAACAGCCGGGTGAAGCCGGCGGGGATGGAGACGAAGCGGTTCGTCGGGGCGCCGCCGGCCTCGATCAGCAGCACGCGACGCGTTCCGTTCGCGCTCAACCGTTCCGCCAGCACCGACCCGGCCGTGCCGGCCCCGACGATGATCAGGTCGTGCATGTGCCCCAAACCGTTCCCGTGGAAGGCAGCATGATCCCAGGCGACGCCGGCATGGGCGCCTGCCGGATGGCGGGTCCGGCACCCTGCCGTTCGTCCGGATTTCGGGCAGCTCTGGCGGAAATCGGCAGCAGACGGTTCCGGGCTTCGGTCAAAATGTGACGAATTGCGACCGGTCGATCCGGCCGAATTGTGATGTCGGTCACGCTTTCGAGGGTGTCGTGCCGCGGATTCCGGCGGCGCGACACATGGCACGAATCCTGATTGCGGAGTACGTCATCGTAGTGCGTCAACGAGAGACCGCGCGCACGCCGGAGTGGCGGCGTCGAGGGTCGATCGGCAGCCAAATCCTTCAAGGGGGGAGTCCATGTCCAGTCGATACGCGCAACTCGTGCGGAGCGGGTTGCTTGCCGCGTCCGTATTCGTTTCCATCGCCTCCGGCACGGCGCAGGCCGCGGCGGATCCCGCGACCGCCGGCCTGCGTTTCGGCGTCGATCGTCCGTTCAGCGTCAGTGACCTGCCGCCCGGACAGCTGAAGCGCCGCCTCGAATCGCTGCCGCCCGCCGCCAGCGCACGCGCGGTGAGCTGGCTGAACGGGATCTCCTTCACCGGCACCGATCTCGACGTGCTGCGCGTCGACGACGAGGGCGGCGTGTACTTCGCCGACTCGCACCTGCCCGATCCGGCGCTGGCGCCCAAGGGCGCGATCGCCAAGGCCGCGCCCGCGACCACGCTCGCCGACGCCTTCCTGCTGCACAGCCGGCCCGGCGCCAGCAAGCGCGTGTACCTCGATTTCAACGGCCACACCTTCACGAACACGGCCTGGGGTTCGGGCACGTTCGTCGGCGTCGCCTACGACCTGGACAGCAACCCGGGCAACTTCAACGACACCGAGCGCGGCCGCATCGTCGACATCTGGCACCGCGTCTCGGAGGACCTGGCGCCGTTCGACATCGACGTCACCACCGAGGAGCCGGCCTCGTTCAATTCGCAGACCGGTCGCATCCTGATCACCCGCGACACCGACGGCAACGGCGTCGCCATGCCCTCGCAGGGCGCCGGTGGCGTGGCCTACGTCAACGTGTTCGGCCTCTCGAACTACCACACGTACTACTCGCCCGCGCTCGTGTACTTCAACCGCCTGGGCAGCGGCGGCGAGACGTACGTGGCGGAAGCCTCCTCGCACGAGTTCGGCCACAACCTCGGCCTGTCGCACGACGGCACGCTCTCGGGCACGACGTACTACGGCGGCCACGGTTCGGGCCTGGTCAGCTGGGCGCCGATCATGGGCAACAGCTACAGCAACAACATCACGGAGTGGAGCATCGGCGAATACACCGACGCGAACCAGCAGCAGGACGACATCGCGATCATCACGAACAAGCTCGGCCTGCGCGGCGACGACCACGGCAACACCATCGGTTCGGGCACCGCCCTGCTCGTCGGCGGCGACGGCACGGTGGTGGCGACCAATCCCGAGACCGATCCGCACAACACCGCGACCGAGAACAAGGGCGTGATCGGCTCGCGTTCGGACGTGGACGTGTTCACCTTCGTGGCCGGCGGCGGCGACCTCAACCTGAGCGTGCGCCCGGCCTACGACGCGTTCTACCGGGCGAGCGACCGGCGCGGCGCGAACCTCGACGTGCGGGCCGAACTGCGCGACGTGGGCGGCGCCCTCGTGGCCAGCTCCGATCCGACGAACGACACCCAGGCCACGGTCGCCGCGACCCTGGCCGCAGGCACCTACCACCTGCTCGTCATCGGCATCGACAACCCGACCGTGCCGTACTCCGACTACAACAGCATGGGCCAGTACTTCATCGAGGGCACCATGGGCGTCGCGAATCCCGACACCAATGCGCCCACGCCGAACCCGATGACCTGGGCGAGCGTGCCGACCACGGTGGACCACACCAGCATCACCATGACGGCGACCACGGCGACAGACGACCTCACCACGGTGCAGTACCGCTTCACCTGCGTGAGCGGCGGTGCCGGCTGCGTCACAAGCGCATGGCAGACGAGTCCGACGTACACGGCCACGGGCCTGGCCGCCAGCACCAACTACGTCTACACCGTGAGCGCGCGCGACCTCGCGGCGAACACCACCGGCGCCTCGCCGCAGGCCGGCGCCACGACGCTCGCACCGCCCCCGCCGCCGCCCTTCGTCGACTACCTCGCGACCAGCGATGGCGTGGTCTCGGGCAGCGTCAGCGGCACGTACGCGAACACGCACACCGACAACGGCTCGCAGCAGTCGATCACCGAAGTGGATTCGGGCGGCCAGCCGGCCAAGCGCTACAGCCAGCTCGAGCATCGCTGGACGTTCACGCTCGGCGGCGCCGGCGTCTCCACCACGATCGTGGCGAATGCGTGGAGCAGCGGTTCCGGCGACGGCGACACGTTCAACGTGCAGTACTCGCTCAACGGCGGCGGCAGCTGGACGACGGCGTTCAACGTCTCCTCCACCAGCACGTCCAACCAGCAGTCCTACGTGCTGCCCAGCAACCCCACGGGCAGCGTGCTGATCCGGGTGCTGGACACGAACCGGGTCGCGGGTGCGCGCGAGTACAACACGTTCTTCGTCGACCATCTGTACGTGCGCGTGGCGAATCCCTCGACCGAGCCGCCGGATGGCGGTCCGACCGGGCTGTCCGCGAGCGCGTTCTCCTCCAGCCGCATCGACCTCGCCTGGACCGATGGCGCGAGCAACGAGTCGAACTACCTGGTCGAGCGTTCGCCGAACGGCAGCAGCGGTTGGGCCACGGTGGCAAACCTCGCGGCGAACAGCACGAGCTACAGCGACACCGGGCTGGCCGCGAACACCACGTACTTCTACCGCGTGAGCGCGTACAACTCCAACGGCAGCTCGGCCTATGCGTCGGCGGACGCGACCACGCCCACGGCCCCGCCGCCGCCGGCAATCGCGTTGAGCGCGAGCGGCTACAAGTCCAAGGGCGTGGCGTACATCAGCCTGACCTGGACCGGCGCCACGAGCGTGGACGTGTACCGCAACAACGCCAAGGTGGCCTCGGCCGTCTCGGGCACGAGCTACACCGACAACACCGGCAGCAAGTCCGCCGCCACCTACACCCACAAGGTGTGCCTGGTGGGCAGCACGACGAGCTGCTCGAACACCACGACGACAGTGTTCTGATCGGTTGACGTCGCGGAAGGCGGTCCTGCCGCAATGGCGGGGCCGCTTCGTTTCACAGAGCCGGTGCGTCCGAGACGCACCCTACGATGGAGTAGGGTGCGACTCGGACGCACCGGCCTCGCCGCCAACGCCACTCGCTAACCAACCACCCCCTTCATCACGGCTATCATCGATCCGGTCACCCGATCGTCTGGAGCCTCGATGAACACGCGTAACCTGGGTTGGATCGCAGCGCTCGCGCTCTGCGCAATGGGATCGGCGCACGCATTGGAAAACGCCGGCGCGGTCAAGGCCACGCCGCTGCTGAAATCCACCACGAGTTGGGACGGGAAGCCGCTCCAGTACCCCGCGGGGCAGGCCGAGGTCTCGATGCTGCGCGTGGAGATCGCCGTGGGCGGCGAGACGGGCTGGCACCTGCATCCGGTCCCCAACGTCGGCATCGTGATGCAGGGCACGCTCGAGGTCTCGCTCAAGGACGGTCGCACCAAGCGCCTGGGACCGGGCGAGGCCTTGCCCGAAGTCGTCGACACACTGCACAACGGTCGCAACGTGGGTCCCGATCCGGTCCACCTGATCGTGTTCTATGCTGGTGCCGTGGGGACGTCGCTGACGGTGCGCGAGGCGGACAAGGCGCGCTGATCGGCTCGAAGGGCACGGCGGAACGCTCGATCCGCCGGTCTGCGCGAGGGGAAGGTGACCGTTGAAGGTCCTGCGTGCCATCGGCGTCGGCGGCCTGCTCGCGGGCGCCCTCGACCTCACCTACGCCTGCCTGCATTCGGGCCTGGTGCGCGGCTCGTCGCCCGGGCGCGTGTTCCAGTTCATCGCCTCGGGCGTGCTCGGCATCGAGACGGCGCGCGCGGGCGGCTGGCAGAGCGCGGCGCTCGGCGTCGCCCTGCATTTCGCCATGGCCACGCTGATGGCGGCCGCGTACGTGCTGGCCGCGCGCCGCGTCCCCGCGCTCGTGCGCCAACCTTGGCTCTCCGGCGCGCTCTACGGGCTCGGGTTGTACCTCGTGATGAACCACCTCGTGGTGCCGCTTTCGAACGCGCCGTACAACGGCCCACCGGCCGGCCAGTTCCTCGTCGGCGCGCTGTTCGCCCACGTGGTGCTCGTGGGTGCGACGATCGCCCTGGTCGCGCGCCGCTACGCGCTGGCCGGCGCTGCGCGGTGAACCGTTCGTTCCCGGTGCCGGTGGCAGTGCATCCGGAGTCCGTCGGACGACCGTCCACGCCGCAATCGCCTTTGCCGCCGCCGCCCCCTACACTGGGGCACCCCCACGAGGACACGATGTGATCAAACCCAACTACAGCTTCGAGAAGCGGCAGCGCGACCTGGCGAAGAAGAAGAAGCAGGACGAGAAGCGCGCGAAGAAGGGCCGCGTGAGCGAACCGCCGGCCGTCGATCCGTCCAAGCGCCCGCTGACCGGCTAGGTCGCCGCCGGAGCGCCGTCGCGGTGGATGTCCACGCCGTCCGCGCGCGGATTCGCGACGCAGGGCGCCCGAAGTCCGGGCCCCGGCGCGAGTTCGTTTCGATCGATCGCGGCACAGGGACTACCCGATGATCGCCGCGCCCAGTCCCGTGCTGCTGCTCGCGGTGCTCGCGCAGGTGCTGCTGACCCTGCTGATGTACCTCGCGCTCGCCCGCGCCAAGGCACGCGCCGCCGGCGCCGGCCAGGTCGACGAGGCCAGGCGTGCCCTGCACGCCGACGCCTGGCCCGAGGACGTGCAGAAGATCAACAACAACATCCGCAACCAGTTCGAGGTGCCGGTGTTGTTCTACGTCGTGGTGATCGTGCTTTGCCTGCTCGGGGAGACCGGCAGGCTGGTGCAGGGTCTGGCGTGGCTGTTCGTGGCCTCGCGCATCGCCCACGCGCTGGTGCATACCGGACCGAACATCGTGACCATTCGCCGCCGCGTGTTCATGGTCGGCTGCGCGATCGTGATGGTGCTCATGGGGCTCGCGATGCGCGCGGCGGTGATCGCGACCTGAGGGGACCGCACCTGTCGCGTGCGCGATGCGCACGGCGGCCGGGAGATCCGTCGTGCGCGCGTCACGCGCGAATTCGCAGGGTGGAACCCGAAGGGGCTCCGCCGCAATCCGCGATTGCCCTGCAGGTCCAGGGAAAACCGGCGGAACCCCTCCGGGGTCCGCCCTACGGTTTCTCCAGCGGCGCCAGGGCAGCCACGATGCGCTCCACGGGCACGCTGCTGGTCAGGCGCAGTTCGTCGTTGCGCAGCGTGGACATGGGGTCGAAGCGGATGCGGTGCATCAGCCCCTCCACGGCCAGGTGCTCGCCGACCGACAGGCCCACCCAGGCGTCGCGGCCGCCGCGCTTGGCCGCGTACAGCGCGATGTCGGCGATCTCCACCACCTCGAGCCAGCCCAGCGCGCGCGGGCTCGCGGGCACGAACGGGAAGCAGGCGAAGCCGACCGAACAGGTCTTGTGGAGCAGGCGGCCCTCGTCGATGCGGAACGGCGTCTCGGACACGCTCAGGCGCACGCGCTCGGCGAGTTCGGCCGCGCGCATCCTCGGCGTGCCGCGCGCCACCACGAGGAACTCCTCGCCGCCCCAGCGGATCAGGTAGTCGGTGGCGTGGAACACCTTCTGCAGGCGCTGGCGCATCTGCATCAGGATCGCGTCGCCGCCGGCGTGGCCGTGGGTGTCGTTCACCTGCTTGAAGTGGTCGATGTCGGCCATCAGGAACACCATGTCCGCCTCGTCGGGCAGGTTCGCCGGCGTGCGCGCATGGTGCAGGTGCAGCGCGACGCAGGCCTGCGCGTCGGCCGCGACCTTCTCGGTCAGGAAGCGGCGGTTGCGCAGCCCGGTGAGCGGATCGGTGAGGCTGGCCTCCTCGAGCGCGCGCGACTTCTCCTCCAGCTTGCGCGAGTTGCGCTCGAGCGCGCGCGAGTTCTCCTCCAGCGCGCGCGAGTTGGACTCGAGCGCGCGCGAAGTGGCCTCCAGTTCCGCGGTGCGCTCCTGCACCTTCGCCTCCAGTTCGCGCTGGCGGAACTGCAGGGTCGCGGTGCGCCAGCGCACGAGCAGGTACACCGCGTAGGCCGCGGCCAACGCGACCAGCAGCCGGAACCACCACGCCTGGTACCACGCCGGCAGCACGCGGATGGGCACCACCAGCTCGCGGTCGGCCCAGGTGCCGGCACGGTTGGAGCCGCGCATGCGCAGGCGATAGTCGCCCGGCCGCAGGTTCGTGTACGCGGCCACCCGCCGCGTGGGGTCCGTCGCCACCCAGTCGTGGTCGTAGCCCTGCAGCATATACGCGTAGCGGTTGCGCTCGGGCGCGGAATAGTCGAGCGCGGAGAATTCCACGGCGAGGCTGTTGGCGTCGGCCGGGATCTCCAGCGGCGCGGGTTCGGCATCGGACGCGAGCCCGTTGAAGCGCATGGCCGCCACCGGCCTGCCTCCCACGCGCACGTCGGTGACCACGACCGGCGGGTGGTAATCCCATTGCTGCAGGCGGTTCGAGCGCACCACCGTGAGCCCGCCCAGTCCGCCGAACAGCAGTTCGCCCTGCGCCGTCACCGCACCGGCATTGCTCCAGTAGCTCGAGATCACCACGCTGTCCGCGCGCTGGAGCGCCGTCACCGCGAACGTCCCCGGATCGATCCGCGCCAGGCCGTTGTCGGTACTCGCCCAGACCATGCCGTCGGCCGCCATCAGCATCTGCGCCACGTCGGGATTCGGCAGTCCCTCGGCCACGCCGATCCGGTGGAACCGGCGAGGCGCCTGCCCCTCGCGCGGCTGCAGCACGTTGATGCCACCGCCGAGCGTGCCCACCCACAGGCGTCCGGCGCGATCGGTGAGCATGGACATCACGAAGGCGACCGAAAGCGAGCCCGCGACACCGGGCTCGGGCAGGATCGCTTCCACGGACAGGGCCTGCGTGTCGACCTGGTTCAGGCCGTTGCGCGTCCCCACCCAGATCGTTCCCGCCGCGCCGCGCTCCAGCGCCATCACGCGCTGGTCGCTCAAGGGCACGACGCGCGGCTGCACGTCGCGGGGATTGCCCGCCGCATCCAGTTCCAGCGTCCACAGTCCTTCGGGCCCGCCGATCCACAGCCGCGAACCGTCCAGCAGCAGCGCGCGGATCTCCGGCGGCGTGGGCGCCGGCAGCGGGACGCGCCGCACGGCAAGGCCTGCGACATCGGCGCGGTAGAGGCCGCGGTCGGTGCCCAGGTAGATCGCACCGCCGGGTACCGCGACCTGCGCGAGCACGCGCTCGCGCGGCAGCGCGGTTTCCGGCCGTTCGGGTGCCGGGCGCAGGCCGCCGACGCGTCCGACCATGGGATCGAGGATGTCGATGCCGTTGTGCGCCAGGCCCAGCCAGATGCGGCCGTCGCCGAGCACGAGCACCGAGCGCACGTCGGTGTCGGTGATGCCGTTGGGTCGCGTGGATCCGCCGAGCAGGGGCAGCACGGCGGACTGGCCCGGATCGTAGCGGCTGATTCCGCGCTGCGTGGCGCACCAGAGCAGCCCTGCGCGATCACGCAGCAGCGCCCAGACCGTGTTGTCGGCGAGGCTGGTCGGCAGGCTCGGATCGTGCCGGATGCGACGCGTCTTCAACGTGCCCGGCTCCACCGTCACGATGCCCTGCCCGAAGGTGCCGAGCCAGATCTCCCCGCCCGCGCCTTCGTCGATCGCGTAGACCCATTCCCGCTGCAGCGCGGCGCCGGGCGCCGCATCGCCCGCTTCGGAATCGGCGACGACCGTGGCCACCGTGGCATCGCGTTCGAGCACGTAGGCGCCGTCGCTGCCGGTGCCCACCCAGACCCGCCCGTCGCCGGCCTCGAACAGGCTGGCGATGCGCGGGACCCTGCCGCTGGCCGTGGGCAGCACGATCTCGACATATCCCGATGACGGCCCGGTGCGCGTGCGCAGCCCCGCGTGCGTGCCGATGTAGAGCTTGCCGCGCCGATCGAGCAGCAGCGCGGTGATGCGGTTGTCGGGCAGGCTCGACGGATCCTTCGGATCGTGCCGCAGGCGGGCGATCACGCCGTCTTCCGGATGCAGGCGGTCCAGGCCGGCGTCGGTCGCGATCCACAGCGTGCCGTCCGCCGAATCGGCGATCGCGCGCACCGAGACGTGGCTCAGGCCGCGCTCGCCGGCGCCGGTGGTGATGAAGCGATCGTGCTCGCGGTCGTAGCGCGCGATGCCGCCGCCGCTGGTGCCCACCCACAAGCGGCCGACGCGGTCGGCGTGCAGCGACTGGATGAAGTGGTCGGGTACCGCGCCCGGATCCCCCGGATCGGGTACGTAGGTCCTGAACCGGTAGCCGTCCCAGCGCGCCAGGCCGCTCTGCGTGCCGACCCAGATGAAACCGTCGCCGTCCTCGACCAGGGCCGTGGTGACGAGCCCCGGCAGTCCCTCGTCCAGGCTCAGGTGCTGGAACACCGGATCGGCGAGGCGCGCCCAGCGCTGCTGTTCGGGTACCGCGGCTTTCGACGGCAACGGCGGCGACGCCGCGGGCGCGGGGCCGCAAGCACTCGCGAACACCAGCAGCGCCAGGCCCAGGCGCGCGATAGCGCTCCGGCGACCCGGACGTGCCCCAACCCCTGCTGCTTCCCGTTCCCCCTCCATCGCACTCGCCTTTGGGCAAGTCGCCGCGGACCGTTCCCCCGCGTCCCTGCGCTGCGCGGCCCCGCACGCGCCTGTTGCAAGTATCGCGAATTCGAATCGCGAATGCTGCATCGCGCGGACTGCGCGGCAGGCCCCGTGCATGGCGCTGCCGCCGGGTCGATCCGATAGACTCCCCGGCCTGCGGCGATCCTCCGGACGCCCGACGTCGGGACATCCAGCCTCATGCTGATCGAGATGTGCGTGGCGAAGATCCACCGCGCGACCGTGACCCAGGCGGAGCTGAACTACGTCGGGTCCATCACCATCGACGAGGACCTGCTGGATGCCGCCGGCATCCGGCAGTACCAGATGGTGAACATCACCAACGTCTCCAACGGCACCCTGTGGCAGACGTACACCATGGCCGGCCCGCGCGGCAAAGGCGACATCTGCCTGAACGGACCGCCGGCGCGCCATTTCCATCCGGGCGATCTGGTGATCGTCCTGGGCAAGGCGTATCTGGCGCCTGAAGAGGTCGACGGCGTCGAGCCCACGGTCGTGTTCGTCGACGGGCGGAACAGGATCACGCGGATCAGCCGGCACGGCGTGATCCGCAACGTGGACCCCGCCCCCGCCGACGCGCGCGATTGAGCGCGACCGGATCCGTGGGCGACCCGGTACGACTGTCCAGGCGCGTGGTCGAACTGCGCGGCTGCTCGCGCAGCGAGGCCGAGCAGTTCATCGAAGGCGGCTACGTGCGCGTGGACGGCGAGGTGGTGGATCGGCCGCAGTTCATGGTGTCGGACCAGCGCGTGGAGATCGATCCGCTCGCGGAAACCGGCGCCCTGGCGCCCGCGACGATGGTGTGGCACCAGCCCGCGGGATACGTGGCCAGGCCCGGTGACGACCTGGCTGCGGCGGCGCTCGTGCCCGAGGCGCGTTCGGCGATCGACGACACCGGCATCCGCGCGCTGCGCCGGCATCGCACGAAGCTCGCGCTGCCCATGCCCCTGCACGCCGCGGCCAGCGGCCTCGCCGTGTTCACCCAGGACGCGGGCGTGGTGCGCAAGCTCGGCGACGGCGCGAACCGCATCGAGGAGGAGTACGTGGTCGAGGTGGCCGGCAGCTTGGCGGAGCACGGCTTCTCGCGCCTGAGGCAGGGCGTGGTGCTCGACCGGCGCACGATGCCGTCGATCAAGGCGAGCTGGCAGAGCGAGGCGCGCTTGCGCATCGCCTGCAAGGGCGTGCCGGCGGATCGGATCGGCGCGGCATGCGCGGCCGTCGGCCTGGCCGCCGTTTCGATCAAGCGCATCCGCATCGGCCGCGTGCCGCTCGCGAAGCTGCCGGTGGGCGAGTGGCGCTACCTCGCACCGACCGAGAAGTTCTGACTCGCGAACCGCACGCTGTTGCAATGCAGGAGCGCGCTTCAGCGCGCGATCTCTTGCGCTCGGACGACGCCAGTCACGTCGGAAAAGATCGCGCGCTGAAGCGCGCTCCTACAGAGGTCCGGTGGCGCCGCGGCGCGACGATCTTCGGCTACGCGCTCTCGGCCTCTTCCCTGCCCTGCTGCCGGATCAGCGATTCGTAGCGTGCGTCCTCGATCGAATGCATCACGCTCTCGAGGTCGGGCGCGGCGTCGTCGAACACGAACGTGCCGGTGAGTGGGCTGTCGGGCTTGAGCAGGCTTTGCTCGAACAGCGCCCAGATCTCCTCGCCGTAGTGCGTGCCCAGGAGCTCGGGTGCGAAGCGCGCGAGGCTGAGCGTGAGGTTGCCCACGTCGCGCAGCAGCATCGCGCGCGCGCCGTTGTTGCCCGCCGCGCTCACGACCTGGGGCAGGTCGATGATCACCGGGCCCTCGGGCGCGACCAGCACGTTGTATTCCGACAGGTCCCCGTGGATCAGCCCCGCGCACAGCATCAGCACGACCTGGCGCATCAGGAACGCGTGATAGGCGCGCGCCACGTCGGGCTCGAGTTCCACCTCGCCCAGTCGTGGCGCGGAATGGCCCTCGGCGTCGGTGACCAGTTCCATCACCAGCACGCCGTTGTAGAACCCGTGCGGCTTGGGTACGCGCACGCCGGCCGAGGCGAACAGGTAGAGCGCGTCCACTTCGGTGTTCTTCCAGGCCTCCTCGGCCTGCTTGCGTCCGTAGTTCGTCGCCTTCGACATGGCGCGCGCCTGCCGGCTGCCGCGCACCTTGCGTCCTTCCTGGTACTGCGTGCGCTGCTGGAAGCTGCGCTGCGCCATGTCCTTGTAGACCTTCGCGCAACGCACCTCCTCGCCCGCGCGCACGACGTAGACGGACGCTTCCTTGCCGCTCTTGAGCGGGCGCAGGACCTCGTCGATGACGCCGTCGTCGATCAGGGGTTGCAGGCCTTTGGGGATCTTCATCGGTTGGATTCGGGAATCGTGGGCGCGGGTGCGGATACGGACGCAGGCAGAAACGACTTGCCGCGAAGGGTGTCACGGCCGCGCGTCGGGGTGCCCACGATGGGCATGGCGCGCGAGGGTGACCGACCATCATCTCACGACTCGCGCGCAGGCGTATCGCCGGTGTCCACCCTGGACATCGCCGGGACCGGCGTATCCCTTCCGTCACCCCCGCGCAGGCGGGGGTCCAGTGACTTGGCCCTGGCAACTTCGCCGAAGAGCAGAAGTCACTGGGCCCCCGCCTGCGCGGGGGCGACGACATGATATGACGTCGGAAGGTCGCCCTGGGACTCGATGACCTAGAAGTCGCCCTCGATCATGTCCATGTTGATGGTGTCGCCGGTGTAGGTCGCGGGATTCGTCGGCGAGATCGAATAGTGGCCACCGCCGTTCGCGCCGATGTCGGGCCAGAACACCGGATCGCCGCCGGCCCACCACGTGTAGCCGATGAAGGTGTCGGGGTTCGCCTCGAAGTACGCGATGAAATCGGCCCAGGTCGCCGGCGCGATCGGCACGCTCGCGAGCATGCCGATCTCGCCCAGCCACACCTGGTAGCCGCGCAGGCGAGCCTCGTCCACCACCACGGCCATGTGCTCGCGCGCCGATGTCACCGAGGTGATCTCGGTGGAGGAGCCGCCCTGGTTCGGATCGAGATAGGTGTGCACCTCGGCCGCCATGTTGCCCAGCGGATCGGTTATCGGCTGGCCCGGACCGTTCGCGTTCAACCAGCCGTACGCGTTCGAGCGCTTCACCGCGTCGGTGTCGTAGAACGCATTGCCGATCACCCAGGTGCTCGCGGCGGAGTAGCCGTTGCCCGGCACGTAGATGCGCTGCGTCGCGCCCGAGGCGCGGATCGCGTCCACGCCGGCCTGCGCGATCGCCCACCAGCCCATGGTCGACATGTTGTTCGGCTCGTTCACCAGGCCGAAGGCGACGCGCGGGTTCGCGGCGAAGATCGTCGCCATGCGCGTCCAGAAGTCGCTCCACGCCGCGATCGGCACGCTCGCCGAGCCCACGAGGTTTCCGCGCCAGCGCGGCCCGCCCGCGCCGCTGCCGGCATCCGCCTGCCACGGCTCGACGACCACGTTCATGCCCAAGGTATTGGTCGCGTAGTCCACGATGCGCGTGTAGTTGTCGAAGTACGCCTTGTAGTTGCCCGCGTTCGACGCGGGGATCGGCCCCATCAGCACCGATTGCATGGCCTCCCAGGAGAACAGGAACCTGAGCGTGTCCACGCCCTTGCCGGCGTAGTAGTCGACCAGGCGATTGTCGAACACGGGATAGTTCTGCCCAGGCACGGGACCGGTCGCCTGCGGATACGCCCCGTAGAACATCTCCATGCCGACGAGGTTCGTGCCGCGGAACGGCGCGGGCGCGGCCGGATCGGACAGCATGAGCGTGGCGGTGGAGGGCACGCCGAGCATGGCGCCGCCGCCGGGATTGGAGAGCGTGAGCGTGATCGACTCGACGGCCTCGGGCAGGCCGTCGTTCACGGGCGTGACGGTGAAGGACTTCGCCGCCATGTCGCCATCGTTCCAGTTCAACGTGCCGTTCGCGCTCGCGTAGTCGCCAGGCTGCTGGGCGGTCCCATTGCTCGTCGCGTACTGCACGCTGACCGCGCCGGCGCTGCCATTCACGCGCTGGACGCTGATGGTCACGGGCCCGTCGTCTTCGATGGCCGGGACCATGGCCGCGCTGAAGCGCAGCATGCCGGGGGGTCCGGCGACGTCGTCGTCCTCGATGGTCAGTTGTGCACTCGACGGTGCCGCGAGCGTCGCGCCGCCGCCGGGCATGAACAGCGCGAGCGCCACGGTTTCCGGCGGCTCCACGTCCGGGTCGTCGACGATCGCCACGCTGAAGGTCTTGTCGGCGGCATCGCCATCGGCCCAGGCGACCATGCCGCTCGCCATCGCATAGTCGCCCGGCTGGACCGCGCTGCCATTGCCGGTGGCGTACTGCACCGTGATCGCACCCGCGCTGCCGCCGATGCGCTGCACGGTGATCGTCGCGTCGCCATCGCCCTCGCCCACCGCGCCCGCGGCGCTCGCGAAGCGCACCTGCCCGGGCGGCGGACCCGCGACGCCTTCGAAGGCATCCTGGAACACGGTGGACGCGCGCGCGACCAGCGACACGTCGTCGAGGTAGAGCGTGGCCTGCGCGCCCGTCGCCGTCTGCAGGTCGATGCGGTCGAAGCTGCCGTCGTTGGTGAAGGCCAGCCCGGCCAGCGGCACGTCGACCTGTCGCCACGCGTTCGCGACGATCGCGCCGCCCTGCACGTAGGCGTCGATGTCGATCGCGAGTGCGATCACCGGTTCGGATTGCGCGTCGCTGTTCGTCTGCAGCAGCAGGTTCAGCTGCTGGCCGCCGGTGGCACCGCCGTGGACGAAGAAGCGGATACCCGAGAAGTCCGCCCGCGCATAGGAACCGCTCGGGTGCGCGAACGAGATCGCGTTGAAGTTCGCGTTTCCGGTGAACGCGATCGACTTCGTGCCGCCGTTCACCGGCGCGCCATTCGCGAAGTCGGAACCGCCGCCGTAGGAATAGTCCACGAACCCGTTCGCGAGCGCATCGGCGTAGATCGACACGTCCTGGGCCCAGGCCTGGTTTGCGAGTATCGCCAGTGACGCGCACAAGCCGATCCGTACCGTCGAACGATGCATGGGTGCCACCTCGTGCCGCATTGTGCACCCGAAATCGGGGTGCATGCCGCTGTACGTGATTGCGCCGCCGGGATTACTCGGCGCTCAGGGCCTCCTCGGCCAGCGCCGGGCGTGCCGGCCTGCACTACAGTTGCGACCATGACCATGCGCGTCCATCCCGACGTTGCCTCGACCAGCGCATCCGGCGGCGCACTCGTCGCGCTCGAATCGACGCTACTCGCGCATGGCCTGCCATGGCCCGACAACCTCGAGGTGGGTCTCGCGCTGGAGCAGGAGGTCCGGTCCGCCGGTGCCGTGCCTGCCACCATCGCCGTGCTCGACGGCGTGGCGCGCATCGGCCTGGACCGCGACGAGCTCGAGACCGTCGCGCGCACCGGCACCGGCATGATCAAGGCCGGCGCGGCCGACCTCGCCGTTCTGTTCGCGCGCGGTGCGGATGCGGCGACCACGGTATCGGGCACCGCCGTGCTCGCCGCGCGAGCGGGTATTCGCGTGTTCGCAACCGGCGGCATCGGCGGCGTGCATCGCGGCGATGCCGGCGACGTCTCCAGCGACCTCACCACGCTCGCGCGCGAGCCGATCGCCGTGGTGTCGGCCGGCGCCAAGGCCATCCTCGACCTGCCGCGCACCCTGGAGATGCTCGAGACGCTGGGCGTGCTCGTGATCGGCTACGGCACGCGGGAGTTCCCGGCGTTCTACACGCGCCGTTCCGGGCTGGCCCTGGAGCATGCCTGCGGGACGCCCGACGAGGTCGCGCGCGTGTTGCGGCATCGCTGGCGGCTGGGCCAGGGCGGCGTGCTGCTCGCGAATCCGATCCCGGCCGAGGCGGCGCTCGACGCCGATGCGATCGAACGGGCCATCGCCGACGCCGTTCGCGCCGCGGACCTTGCGCACGTGCACGGCAAGGCGCTCACGCCCTTCCTGCTCGCCGAGCTCGCGCGCGTCACGGGCGGCGCCTCGATCCGCGCGAATCGCGCGTTGGTGCTGAACAATGCGCGCGTGGCCGCGGGAATCGCGCGGGCATACGCCGCAATCCCGCAAGACGCCCCGCCCCCCTTGTAGATACTCCGTTGCCGATCAAGCCTGATTTTGGGTTTGGGGTACGAGAGCTGAGCTGTTCCAGGGCTGGTCGAGGGTGAACATGGCATGGATGCCGTGGAGGAGTTTTCG
>Ga0315912_10001516_pt1 | contig 28093 bp, 15 predicted proteins | sample VfabasoilMG_FD_204469 | JGI IMG/M metagenome (GOLD analysis project Ga0315912, IMG submission 204469) | Garden soil microbial communities collected in Santa Monica, California, United States - V. faba soil | ecosystem: Environmental > Terrestrial > Soil > Garden | place: USA: California...
CGGGCGCACCGAACTGGACCTGACGCGGGTCGAGCTGGGCCTGCTGCGCCGTCTGATGGAGCGGCGCGGACACGTCGTCTCGCGCGAGGACCTGCTCAAGTCCGTCTGGGGCATCGACTTCAACCCCGGCACGAACCTCGTGGAAGTGCACATCCGGCGCCTGCGCCACAAGGTGGACCGCCCTTTCAGCCGACCCCTCATCCACACCATGCGGGGCCAGGGCTATGTCATCGAAGACCGGGGTTGAGGGGAGCTGGAGCCTCACCGGCCGCCTGACGGCCATCTTCGCGGCGACCACCAGCGCGCTCATCGCGCTCTACGCGCTGTGGTCGGCCCACTTCGTGTACTCGTCCAAGCTCGACGCGATCCACTCCTTCATGGAGCACGAGACGCAGGAGCTGGCGATGCTCATCGCGCGCACCAGCGCCAGCCACGAGGAGATCGTCCTGGCCACGGACAGCATCGCGGACGTCTCGGACGAGCCGCCGTGCGCCTTCCGCGTGCGCGATCGCGACGGCCAGGTCATCGCCGAGTCGGGCGTGGCCCACCTGCTCGCCCGGCCCGTCGTGGCCATGAGCTGGCGCGAGGCCTTCTTCGGGCAGCCCGCCGCCAGCCTCGTGACGGCCGAGCCGGTGCACGCGCTCACGGTGGAGGTCGTGGCCGACGTGAGCGAGTACATCGACGACATCCAGGCCTACCTCATGTCCTCGGTGGTGGCCTTCCTCGTGGCCGTCGTCCTGGCGGGGCTCGCCGGCTGGTTCACCGCCGACCGCGGGTTGCGCGGACTGCACGAGGTGGTGCATCGCGCCGGGCACGTGGACTTCCCCTCGCGCGGCGTGACGCTCGACATGGCCGGCGCCCCGCGCGAGGTGCGCGACGTGGGCGTGGCGCTCGAGGACATGATCCGGCGCATCGACGACGGCCTGGTGCGCATGCGCACCTTCACCGCCGGGCTGGCGCACGAGCTGCGCTCGCCGCTGCAGAGCCTCATCGGGCGCACCGAGGTCGCCCTGCTGCGCGAGCGCAGCCCGAGCGAGTACGAGCAGGCGCTGCGCGGCAACCTGGACGACCTGCACGAGCTGTCGGACGCCGTGGACAACATGGTGGCCCTGTGCCGCACGGCCACGCCCGACCGCCACACCCAGCCGACCCAGGCCTTCGACCTGGCGGCCGAGTCGCGCCTGCGGCTGGAGCGCGAGCAGCGCAGCGCCGAGCGCTCGGGCGTCTCGGTCGAGATCTTCCAGCGCGGCGACACCAGCATCGTGGCCGACCGCGAGGCCTGCCTGCGCGTCGTGCGCAACCTGGTGAGCAACGCCATCGTGTGGTCGCCCGTGGGCGGCTGCGTGCGCGTCGAGATCACCGACGAGGGCGCCGACGTCGGGCTGCAGGTGGACGACGAGGGCCCGGGCATCCCGGCCGACCTGGCCGACAAGGTCTTCGAGCCCTTCGTCTCGGGGCGCGCGCGCAGCGGACGGCGCGGCAGCTACGGGCTCGGCCTGGCCATCTGCAAGTCGGTGGTCGGCGAGCACGGCGGCAGCATCCGCTTCGAGCCGCGGCCCCAGGGCGGCACGCGCTTCCTGGTGCGCCTCCCGCGCCAACCGCGCCCGGAGCCGGTGGACGGGCTGCCCGGGGCGAGCGACGTGACGCGCGCCGACGGTCAGGGCGGCGCGCCGGCCGCCGGCCTCAGTGCCGGCGTGCGAGGGCGAGTTCCAGCACGCGCTGGATGAGCGCCTCGTACGAGAGGCCGTGCGCCGCCGCGCCCTCGGCGAACTCCTCGGTCGACGCGATGTCCGGGTTGGGGTTGGCCTCGAGCACGTGCAGCGTGCCGTCGCGCGCCAGCCGGTAGTCGATGCGCGCGTAGCCCGACAGGCCCAGCACCTCGTACACGCGCCGGCTCGTGCGCTCGATCTGCGCGCGCTGCCCCGGCGACAGGCCGCGCGCCCTGCCGGTCGTGATGCCATTGCGGCGCTGGTGCGCGGGGTCGTGCTTGACCCTGGCCGTGGCGATGCGCGCCGCTCCGGCGGGCAGCGCGCCGAAGCGCAGCTCCCAGGCCGGGAAGACCGCGGGGCGCCGGTGGCCCAGCACCCCCTGCGAGAGCTCGCGGCCCTCGATGTACTCCTCCACCAGGGCATCGCTGTCCACGCACTCGTGGATGAAGCGGACGCGCGCCTCGAGCGCGGCCTCGCTGCGCACCAGCGAGGCCTGCGCGATGCCGATGGACGACTCCTCGACGCGGCTCTTGACCAGCAACGGCCACTGCAGGTGGGCCGGCCGGCGGATCCGCTGCCGGGGACGGAAGACCTGGAAGGCCGGCGTGCGGAGCCCCGCCTGCTGCAGCAGGATCTTGGCCAGCGCCTTGTCGCGCGCCAGCACGAGGCCGCGCGGGTGGCAGCCGGTGTACGGCAGCCCGAGCAGCTCGAGGTGGCTGACCACGTGCGCGTCGAGCTCCGGCCGGCCGGCGAAGCCCTCGAGCAGGTTGAACACGACCTGCGGCCGGAACTCGTCCAGCACCAGCCGCAGGGGCTCCAGCCGGTCGTCCACGCCCACCGACCGCACGCGGTGCCCGAGCGACCGCAGGGCGGCGACCACGTGCACGTCGGTCTTGATCGACTGGCGGCGCTGCGGCGAGAGGCGGGCGCCGTCGGCCGGCGGCAGCAGGTCCGGGTGCGTGAGATGCAGCACCGCGAGCGAGCGCCGGGCCCGGCTGCCTGGACGTGCCATGGGTCGCGGATTGTGCCCCTCGGCCGGCAGCGCGCAACGGGCGGCCGTCTCCACGCGCGCCCAGGTCGAGCGCGCCGCGACCACCACCGCACCGCGCCTGCGAGCGCGCGGGCCTTGCGCGTTCGAGCCGACCGCAGGGACAATGGCGGATCGCCCCATGCGCAGCAGACGCCGTGCTCGCCGGGCGCTCCCGACCGCCACCTCCCTCCCAGACCTCCATGTCCCAGCTCGCCATCACCGAACTCCAGGGGGACGGCATCGGCCCCGAACTCCAGGCCGCGGTCCACGCGGTGGCGGCGGCCCTGCCGCTGGCGATCGAGTTCCGGGCGGTGGACTGGTCGCTGGAGACGCGCGAGCGCCAGGGCGGCGTGGCGATCGACCTGGCCGAGGACTCCATGCGCGCCACGCGCGTGGTGCTCAAGTACCCCACCGTGACCGGCTCGCGCAGCCCCAACGCGCTCATCCGCCGGCGCTGCGACTTCAGCGTCATCTACCGGCCGTGCATCAGCATCCCGGGCATCCGCTCGCACTTCGACCTGCCGGTGAACCTGCACATCGTGCGCGTGGCCACCGGCGGCACCTACGACGACCCGGGGCAGCTCATCGGGCGCGACGCCGCCGTCTCGATCCGCATGGTCGAGCGACGCCCCTGCCAGCAGGCGGCCACCTTCGCCTTCGAGCTGGCCCGCAAGAAGGGCCTGCACGTCACCTCGTCGTCCAAGCACACCATCCAGAAGGTGACCGACGGCCTGTTCCAGGCGGTCGTGAGCGAGGTCCACCGCGGCTACGCCGACGTCGTGCACAAGACCGAGCTGTTCGATGCGCTGCTCGGCAAGGTGCTGCTCAAGCCGCAGGACTACCAGGTGGTGCTGGTGCTCAACGAGTACGGCGACTTCCTCTCGGACATGGGCGCCGGCCTGGTCGGCAGCCTGGGCACCGGGGCCAGCGGCAACTACTCGTTCAACGACAAGGCGCAGGTCGAGCTGGCCATGTTCGACCCGGCCGGCGGCACGGCCCCGGACATCGCCGGCAAGAACGTCTGCAACCCGACGGCCATGCTGCTGGCCTTCGCCATGCTGCTCGACCACGTGCAGCGCCACGACCTCGGACACGGCCTGCGACGGGCGCTGCTCTCTGCCATCGCCGACGGGGAGTGCACGCGGGACCTGGGCGGCAAGCTGTCCACCACCGAGTTCACGGGGCGGGTCGTGGCCCGCCTGGCCGACACCCTGCCGCGCCGCGAAGAGGCCGGCGCGCGCCGCGCCGCGGCCGAGCGCGGCGCCGACGCCGGCCGGAGTTGACCCGCAGGGCGCTCATCGGCCAGCGTGGCCTAGGATGCTCCACCCCCGGAGGTGATGCATGTCCGTCCCAAAGCGAGGAACCCTGTCCTTCCGGCCCGTCGCCCAGTCCCTGGGTGCCTGGCTGCTCCTGGCGCTGGCCGCCTGCGCCGCGCCCACCGAGGCGCCGCGCGAGACCTCGGTGCGGCCGGGGGCGAACGAGCGCTTCCTCGATCCGGACCTGCCGGTGCAGTCGTTCGTGGACACCTTCGAGGGCGAGTCGCGCGAGATCGCCCGCGAACGCGACCGCATCGCCGACGTGCTCGGCCTGCAGCCCGGCATGGCAGTGGCCGACATCGGGGCCGGCACGGGCCTCTTCCTGGAACCCCTGGCGACGGCTGTCGGTCCGCAGGGCCGGGTCTACGCCGTCGAGCTGTCCACGGCCTTCGTCAGGCACCTGAAGCAGCGCGCCGCCGAGCACGGCTGGACCCAGGTGCAGACCGTGCTCTGCACGGAGGATTCGACCACGCTGCCCGTCGGCGCGGTGGACGTGGCCCTGGTGTGCGACACCTACCACCACTTCGAGTACCCGCGCGCGACGCTCGCCTCGCTGCACGAGGCGCTGGTGCCGGGCGGCCGTCTCGTGATCGTGGACTTCGAGCGCGAACCGGGCAGGAGCCGCGACTGGGTCCTGGAGCACGTGCGCCTCGGCCGCGACGCGGTGCGCGCCGAGGTCGAGGCCGCCGGCTTCCGCTTCGAGGCCCTGGTCCCGATCGAGGGCCTGGTGGAGAACTACGTGCTCGTCTTCGTCCGCGACTGAACGCTCAGGCCGGCGCGGCCGGCCGCTCCTCGACGAGCAGCTTGACGTCCAGGTCCTTCAGCGCGGCGGTCTCGCCCTCGAGGTCCACGCGCGTGAGCGGGTTGGCCAGGAGCCAGTCCGCCGGCAGGCCCAGCCCGAGGCTGCCGCTGCCGCCGGTCGCCACGATCTCCGGCAGCGGCTCGGAGCTGCGGCCGCGGTTGAGCAGCACCGCCAGCCGCAGCAGCGCGCACAGGCGCTGGGCCAGCTCGCGGCGCGGCCGGCCCAGCGGCTCGAAACCCTCGAGGTGCACCCGACGCCGGTGGTTGCCGATGATCGCGGCCAGCAACAGCTGGTCGTCCTGCGAGAAGCCGGGCATCTCGGCGTTGGCCACGAGGTAGGCGCCGTGCCGGTGGTGGTGGTTGTAGGCCAGCATCAGGCCCACCTCGTGCAGGCGCGCGGCCCAGGCCAGGAAGCGGATGCTCGTCTCGTCGGACAGCCCCCAGGCCGACGCGACGCCGTCGAGCAGCCGGCGCGCGGTGCGCTCGACGCGCAGCGCCTGCGGCCGGTCGACGTGGTAGCGCTCCTGGAACAGGCGGATCGTGCGCTCGCGCACGTCCTCGTGGTGGATGCGCCCCAGCAGGTCGTAGATCACGCCCTCCTGCAGGGCGCCCGACGCGATCTGCATCTCCTCGATGCGCAGGCTCTCGAAGACCGCCAGCAGGATGGCCGCGCCGCCGGCGATGATGGGCGCACGCGACGACTTCAGCCCGGGGATGGCGGTGAGCTTGTCCACCTGGCCGATGGCCAGCAGCTCCTTCACGAAGCGGCGCAGGGCCTTCAGCGTCAGGGTCTCCTCGCACCAGCCGGACTCGCGGCAGGCGGATGCCACGCTGCGGATGGTGCCGGAGGCGCCCGCCGCCTCGCTCCAGCCCGCGTCGCGGAACTCGCGCACGCTGGTGTGCAGCTCGAGCTGCGCGGCGATGACGGCGGCGTCCATGGCGGCCTTGGTGATGCGCCCGTCGGCGAAGTAGCGCTGCGTGTAGTTCACGCAGCCCATGTAGAAGCTGTGCGTGGTGATGGCCTCGAAGCGCTCGCCCACGATGCATTCGGTGCTGCCGCCGCCGATGTCGACCACCAGCCGGTTGCGCGCGTCGTCGGACATGAGGTGCGCGATGCCCAGGTAGATGAGGCGCGCCTCCTCGTTGCCCGAGATGATCTCGATCGGGTGGCCGAGCGCCTCCTCGGCGGCGGTCCGGAAGGCGCGGGCGTTGCGCGCCACGCGCAGCGTGTTGGTGCCCACGGCGCGCACGCGCACCTCGCCGAGGTCGCGCAGCCGCTGTCCGAAGCGCCGCAGGCAGTCGAGCGCGCGCTCGATGGCCTCCGCCGAGAGCCGTCGGTCGGCGCCCAGGCCCGAGGCGATCTGCACCTGCTCCCGCAGGCGGTCCACCGTGACGGGTTCGTCGCCGTGCAGGCGCGCCAGCAACAGGTGGAAGCTGTTGCTGCCCAGGTCCACGGCGGCCAGGCAAGGAGCCGGGGCGCCGTCCGGGGAGGACTCGTTCGGGGTGGGCAGGCTGGCTTCGCTCAAGGCGGGCTGGTTCTCGGGGCGGTGACGGGCGCCCGATGATGCTCCGGTGAGCGCGTGCTCTCCACCCTGCGGCCCCCGGCTCGGCGCCCTGCCGGAGCAGCGGCTCGTGCAGGACGCGCCGGCACGTTAGACTCGCGCCCTTCGCTGGGGGTGCCCGGCCGCTGCTGGCCGGGCTGAGAACAGACCCTTCGAACCTGATCAGCCACGTCACGCCCCCCGGGCTGGCCGCTGCGGAGGGAAGCGATGGCCGCCTCCCGTCCGCAGCATCCGCCGCAGGGACCGGAGCACCGCATGAGCCATCCGACGTCACCGGCCGCCGCCCCGCCCGCCCTGCCTCCGCGCGGCGACAACCCGTCCCGCTCCGGCGCCGGCACGACCCCGGGCAGCTTCGCGCTCCCCTCGGCGGTGGGCACGCAGCGTCCCTTCAGCTCGCCCGACACCCCCGGGATGCCGCAGCCCTCGGACAAGACGGCCTGGGACTTCATGCCCGACGACTGGCGCCTCGTCGGCGGGCGCTGGCAGCCGCCGGCCGGCTTCGTCCCGCTGACGCAGCTCGAGCACGCGCGCCTCGGCACGATCACGCCCGAGATGGCACGCGTGGCGGCGCGCGAAAGCCACCTCACGCCCGAGCAGGTGCGCGACGAGGTCGCGGCCGGGCGGCTCGTCATCCCGGCCAACCGCCGGCACCTGGCCATGCGCCTCGACCCGATGGGCATCGGGCGCTGCACCACCACCAAGATCAACGCCAACATGGGCGCCTCGCCGCTGGCCTCGAACACGGCCGACGAGGTCGAGAAGCTGGAGTGGGCGGTGCGCTGGGGCGCCGACACGGTGATGGACCTGTCCACCGGCGGCGACCTCGACCGCTGCCGCGAGGCGCTGCTCGCCGCGGCCACCACCCCCATCGGCACGGTGCCGATCTACTCGATGATCCTCGGCAAGCGCATCGAGGACCTCGACGCCGCCACGGTGCTCGCCACGCTCGAGCACCAGGCGCAGCAGGGGGTCGACTACTTCACGATCCACGCCGGCCTGCTGGCCGAGCACCTGCCGCTCGTCGCGTCGCGCGTCATCGGCATCGTCAGCCGCGGCGGCTCGCTGCTCGCCAAGTGGATGCTGCACCACCGCCAGCAGAACCTGATGAACACGATCTGGGAGGACATCTGCGCGGTGATGCGCCGCTACGACGTCACCTTCAGCATCGGCGACGGCCTGCGGCCCGGCGGCCTGGCCGACGCCACCGACGCCGCGCAGCTCGGCGAGCTGTCCGAGCTCGGCCGGCTGACGGAGCGCGCCTGGAAGCAGGGCGTGCAGGTGATGGTCGAGGGCCCCGGCCACGTGCCGCTGGACCAGATCGAATACAACATGAAGCTGCAGCGCCGGCTGTGCCACGGCGCGCCCTTCTACGTGCTCGGCCCGCTCGTCACCGACATCTTCCCGGGCTACGACCACATCACGAGCTGCATCGGCGCCACGAACGCCGCCTGGCACGGCGCCAGCATGCTCTGCTACGTGACGCCCAAGGAGCACCTCGGGCTGCCCAAGAAGGACGACGTCAAGCAGGGCTGCATCGCCTACAAGATCGCGGCGCATGCGGCCGACATCGCGCTGGGCATCCCCGGCAGCCGCGACCGCGACGACGCGCTCAGCGCGGCGCGCGCCGCGCTCAACTGGGAGAAGCACTTCGAGCTGTCCTTCGACCCCGACACGGCGCGCGCGTACCACGACGAGGACCTCGACGTGGACACCGACTTCTGCGCCATGTGCGGGCACGACTGGTGCTCGGTGCGCATCAGCAAGGAGATCCAGCAGTTCGTCTCGGGCAAGGACGAGCGCTTCCAGTGGACGCGCGCGAAGATCAGCGCGGCGCTGAAACCGGAGCAGGTGGCCATCCTGCAGCAGCGCGGCGTGCTCTCGCCGGACGAGATCCACCGCCTGGCGGCCAAGACGCGCGACCTCGTGCGGGCCGACGAGGGCAAGGCCGCCTGCCACAGCGACCTGGCCGACGACCGCGCCGCCCGGGAACTGCAGACGCGGGGCCCGGGCGCCGCGCCGGGCGCCGGCGCCCACCCGGGACCGGCCGGCGCCGCCCGCGCCGCGGGCCGGCCGTGACGCGCGACGGGCAGCCCGTGACGAACGGCGTGCGGGCCGGCGGGGCATCGCGCGGGGCATCGCGCGGGGCGTCGCCCAGGGCGGCGGCCGCCGTCCGCCCGGTTGACAGCTTGCGTTGTGGTGGGCGACCGTCGTGCCGGCGCGGTACCGGCTCCCGGCGGCCCTGACCCGCCCTTCCGACCGAGACCCAGCATGTCTCTCCTCCCCGGCCCCTGGCTGCTCCTGGCCTGCGCCCTCGCGGCCTCGGCCGCCCCGGGGCAGCCCGCCATCCCGCAGGACGCCGGCGCCGCCCGGGCCGAGGCGCAGCCCGCCCCCCCGCCGCTGGCCCTGGAGAGCAGCGCCTACGAGGCGGCCCTGCGGGTGAGCCTGGAGGCGCCCGATCCGTTGGCCGAAGTCGGCCTGCACAACCTCTTCCGGCTGAGCCCCGCCATCGTGTCCGGCGGCGAGCCGGAGGGCGAACAGGCCTTCGCGGCGCTCGAGCGGCTGGGCGTCAAGACCATCCTGTCCGTGGACGGCAAGGTGCCGGACGCCGAGGCCGCTGCCCGCCACGGCATGCGCTACGTGCACGTCCCGATCCAGTACAAGGGCATCACCGCGGACGAGCTGCTCAAGATCGCCAAGACCTTCCGCGAGCAGGAGGGCCCGTTCTACGTGCACTGCTTCCACGGCCAGCACCGCGGGCCGGCGGCCGCGGCCGTCGGACGCGTGCTGCTCGACGGCGCCGGCCGCGACCAGGCGCTGGCCGAGATGCGCCAGTGGTGCGGCACCTCGTCCAAGTACGAGGGCCTGTACAAGAGCATCGCGCTCGATCAGCTGCCGACGGTCGAGCAGACCGAGGCCTATCCCTGGGACTTCCCGGCCGCGGCGCCGCTCGAGGGGCTGGGGAGCTTCATGGTGCTCATCTCACGCCCCTTCGATCGCCTCAAGGACTTCGCCAAGCGTGGCTGGCAGGTGGACCCCGACCATCCCGACCTCGACCCGGTGAACGAGGCCGCCATCCTGGCCGGGCTGCTCGAGCGCGTGCACGAGGTGCAGGACGAGCAGGCGCGCGGCGAGGACTTCGCCGGCTGGATGAGCGACGTGGCCAGGCACACCGCCAGCCTCGAGCAGGCGTTCGAAGCCGCGCGCGCCGCGGGCGGCCAACAGGAAGACTGGGCCACCGTGGCCGCTGCGCTCGAGAGGGTGGACGCGAGCTGCAGCGCCTGCCACAAGGTCTATCGCGACCTCTGAGGGCGCGAGCGCGCAACCGCTGGGGCCGAGGGCCGACGTCTGTCCGGCCGCTCGCCTCAGGGGCGCCGGCCGTCCCGCGCATCGGGCTCGTCGCGCTCGTGCAGCACCGCGTCGGCGCCGCCCAGGGTGTCGGGCAACCGTTCGCGCAGCATGCGCGCCAGCTTCAGCCGCGCGCGGCGGTGCAGCAGGCGCGCGGCCTCGGCGCTGGGCTTGCCGAGCGCCGCCGCCACCTCTTCCCAACTGCCGCCCACGTAGGTGCGCAGCACGAGCACCTCGCGCCAGTCATCCGGCAGCTCGGAGACCGCCTGGTCGACCACGCGCTCGAGTTCGCGGCGCGCCGAGAGCACGTCGGCCGGCGGTGAGGCGTCGCGCTGCATCCCGCCTTCGGTCATGTGGTCGAAGTCCACCTCGCGCCGGCGGTCGCGCTTGCCGCCGAAGTGCCGGCGATACTCGCTGCGCATCTGGTTCTCGGCGATGCGCGAGAGCCATTGCAGCAGGCTGCCGGGCCCGTAGACCTTGAGCGCCGCCAGGTGCGGCAGCGCCGAGGCGAAGGTCTCCTGCACGATGTCCATGCTCTCCACGCAGCGGCGCAACTGCGCGCTGAGGCGGATGCTCACGATGCGACGCAGCCGCCCCTGGTAGCGGTCGACGAGCGCGGCCAGGGCCTGGGCGTCACCGCCCTGGGCCGCCCCGAGCAGCCGCAGCGATTCGGTCGGGTCGGGAGCTGGCTGGCCGAGGGCGTCCGACAGGACGGCATCCGCCGCGACGTCGGCTGCTTCGTCGGCACCGTCGGCACCGTCGGCACCGTCGGCTGCCGCGTGGTCGGCACCGGTGTCGGCAGCGGAGGTCTCGTCGGTGCCGGCGGCCATGTGCGCATCCCGGGAACTGGGGCAGCGTGCCGCAGGACGTCGGCGAGGTCCAGTATCCGACGCGTTGGACCTATGCCAGCAGCCGCGTCATCATCGCCTCGGACACATCCCCCGCCCGGCCCTGGCCGCCCCCCGCATGCCGCCGCCTGCCTCCCGCCCCGACCCGGAGTCGTCGGCACCGGATGCGGCCACGCTCTTCGAACGCTTCCTCGATGCGATCGAGGCCGGCGACGAGCCCGACTTCGCGGCGCTGCTCGCCGAGCACCCGGAGCAGGCTGCCGCGCTCAGCCTGCTGCACGAGCGCTGGGAACGGCTCGACACGGCGATGGACCAGCTCATGCCGGCCGCGCTGGCGGAGGAGAGCTACTTCCACGCGCTCATGTCGGCGCGCGAGAGCCTCGGGCCGGCGCCCGCCCTGCAGCGCCGGCATGCGGGCGAGGTGCTGGGCGACTACCGCCTGCTGCGCCGACTCGGCGGCGGCGCCATGGGCGAGGTGTGGGAGGCCGAGCAGCTCTCGCTGCGACGGCGCGTGGCCTTCAAGCTGCTGCGCCCGGAGCAGGCCTCGGCCGAGCGCGCACACCAGCTGGCGGAGGAGGCGCGCGCCGGCGGGTGCCTCGACCACCCCGGCATCGTCACCGTCTACGCCGCCGGCGAGATCGAGGGCGTGCCCTACATCGCGCAGCAGCTCGTGGGCGACGGGCTGACCCTGGCCGACGTGCTCACCCACCTGCGGCGCCGCGAGACCCGCCGTCCGCAGCACGACCGCCGCATGGCGCGCCTGCTGCTCGACGTGGCCTCGGCCATGCAGGCGGCGCATGCGGCCGGCATCCTGCACCGCGACCTCAAGCCCAGCAACATCCTCATCGGCACCGACGACCGCCCGCGCGTGAGCGACTTCGGGCTGGCGGTCGCGCTGCACGACCTGCCGGCGGGGCACCCCGGGCTCGTCGGCACCTGCGCGTACATGAGCCCCGAGCAGGCCTCGGGCAGCGAGGGCGCCATCGACCGGCGCTCGGACGTGTTCAGCCTGGGCGCCGTGCTCTACGAGGCGCTCACGCTGCAGCGCGCGTTCCCCGGCGAGGCCGCGGTGGACGTGCTGCGGCGCGTGGTGGAAGAAGTCCCGCCCGACGCGCGCAAGCTGCAGCCCACCCTGCCCGCCGACCTGGCCGTGATCTGCAGCAAGGCGCTCGAGAAGCGGCGCGCGGACCGCTACCAGGACATGGCCGCGCTGGCCGACGACCTGCGCCGCTTCCTGGCGCACGAGCCGATCCGCGCCGCGCCGCCGGGGGCGCTCGGCCGCCTGCGGCGCTGGGTCGTGCGCCACCCGGCCTGGAGCACGGCAGCCAGCCTGGGCAGCCTGCTGCTGCTGCTCGTGAGCCTGGCACTGCTGCGCGAGGTCGACCTGCGCCTCACCGCCGAACGCGCCAGCAGCCGCGCCGACCAGTCGGCCGAGTCGGCGCGCGCCACCGCCACCATCGCGCGCGTGCGCGAGCAGGGCGCGCTGCTCGCCAGCTACATCGCCAACGTGCACGCCGCGGCCCTCAACCTGGAGCGCGGCGAACCGATCGAGGCGCGCCTGCGGCTCGCGAGCTGTCCGAGCGAACTGCGCGGCTGGGAGTGGGACCACCTCGCGTTGCGGGCCGACACCTCGCGCCTGCACCTGCAGCGGCACGACGCGCCGGTCTCGAGCCTGGCGGTCACGCCCGACGGCGGGCTCGTGTTCAGCGCGGCGCTCGACGGCACGCTCGGACTGTGGGACGGGCGCAGCGGCCGGCGCCTGCACACCTTCGGCAGCCCGGAGGAGCGCGGCAGGGCGCGCAGCGCCGTGCGCAGCGTCGCGATCTCGGCCGACGGCTGGACGCTGCTGTCCGGCGGCGACGACGGCCTGGTGCACGTGTGGGACCCCACCGACGGCCAGGAGCGCCTGTGGGACACGACCGAGGGCCAGGAGAGCCTCGTGCTCATGGGACACCGCGCGGGCGTCGCGGCCGTGGGCTGCAGCGGCGACGGCACGCTCGTCGTGTCGGGCTCCGACGACGGCATCGTGCACGTCACGGACCTGCGCGCCGACGAGATGTACGAGCTGGTCGCGCCGCGGGGTTCCGCCGTCCGCTCACTGGCTGTCTCGGCCGACGGCCGGCGCTTCGCCGTCGGAACGCGCTCCGGCTCCGTCGGGCTGTGGGATGCGGCCAGCGGCCAGTCGCTCCTCGAGTTCGTCTCGGTCGGGCTGGGCGAGGCGCGCGTGGCGCTCGACGCCACCGGCAGCCAGCTGTTCATCGCGGACGTGAGCGGCCGGGTGCGCTGCTACCCCATCGAGGCCGCGCCGAGCGCCGTGCGAGCAGGCGAGCCGCAGGCGCCGGAGGCAGCGCTCGTCGATGCGCGGAGCAGCGCCGACGAGGTCGGCGAGCAGCCGGCGGCAGTCGACCCGGTCGAGACCATCGAGGGGCCGGGCGGCCCGGTGGACGCGCTGGCCTGCGATGCTGCCGGCGACGTGCTGCTCGTCGCGGCCGGCGGGCGCGTGCTGCTGGTCGACCGCGCCGGCCACCGGCGGGCCCTGCCGACGGGCGTGGGCGGCGCCGTGACGGCCGTGGCGCTCAGCGCGGACGGCCGCTGCCTGCTGGCGGGCGCCGACGACGGCGACACCTGCCTGTGGGACGTCGGCCTGGCCGGGGCGCGCGAGCTCGTCCTCACCTCGGGCGTGCGCCCGGCGCCCACCTGCCTGGCCCTGGCCGACGGCGGCCGGACGATCGTGTGCGCGGCGCTCCAGCGCCCCGAGATCTCGGTCTACGACGGGAGCGGCACCCTGCGGCGCCTGCTGCACGGGCACATGGCAGGCATCAGCGACGTGGCCGTGAGCGCGGACGGCCGGCGCGTCGCCTCGGCCAGCTACGACGGCGTGGTGCGCCTCTGGGACGGCGAGAGCGGCTCGCCCCTGGGGCTGGTCGGCGGCCACGTCGCCGGCGCCACGGCGCTCGACCTCACGTCGGATGGGGCCTGGCTGGCCTCCGGCGACCCGCTGGGACAGGTCCGCGTGTGGCGCTGGCCGGCGCAGGACGTCACGGTCCGCACGGCGCCCGGGCTGCAGCGCGTGACGCAGGTCGCCATCGCACCCGACGGCCGGCGCGTGGTGGCCGGCGACGAACGCGGCACGGTCGTGCTGTGGGAAGGCGCCGACCCCGCGCGCGTGCTGCGCCGCGGCCCCGGCTTCGACGACGGCCTGCTCGCGCTCTCGCGCCACGGTGAGGTGCTCGTCCGGGCCGGCGCGCGCGACGACAGCTTCGCGCGCTGGGACTTCGCGAGCGGGCAGCACTGGTCGGCGCGTCTCGGCGTGCGCGAAGGCCTGGCGGCGCTCTCGCTCGCTCCCGACGGCCGGCGACTCTTCGGGGCCTCCTGGCGCGACAGCCTCGTGCGCGTCTGGGACGTGGACAGCGCGCGACCGCTGGCCTTCCTCGCCGGCCACGAGGGCCACGTGACGGCCGCCGCGATCAGCCCCGACGGCTCGCGTCTGGTGACCGCCGGTTCGGACGGCGTGTTGCGCGCCTGGGAGACGGCAGCCTCGCTGGCCGGAGCCGGCTCCTCGCGCTGAGCCGCGCTCGTCCGTTCGGTGGGACGCGCGCATTGGGAGGGCGACGGGCCGGCGCAGCGGCGGCTCGAGGTCTGCCGTGACAAGGCGCGGCAGGCGGGGAGCAGGCGTCTCCGCGTGAGCCTGCGCCGGCCCGTCGCGCTTCGCCCGCCGCGGAACCAGGGCGGCTTCCCGTCGAGCGGCTTCGCCCGCCGCGCCAACGGGGCGGCCTCCCGCTGCGCTCCTGATCCGGCCGCGGGCGGCGCCGTCGACAAGCGGCGCCCGGGCAGCGCAGGCTGGGGCCCGTGCACCTGCCGCCAGATTCCTGCAACCTCGCGGGCCCGACGCCGGTAATCGGGAGCGTGGAGACCCGCCCGGCAGGCACGCCCACCGAGGGCAGCTCGCGCGAGCGGTGGCTGCGCGAGCGCCTGCCCGACGAGCTCGCCGCGCTGCAGGCCTACGCGCGCCGCTGGCCGCGGCAGGCCCTCCCGGGGCTCGACCCCCAGGACCTGGTGCAGGAGACCATGGAACGCGCACTGCGCTACGCCGCCAGCCTCGATCCCGCACGACCGCTGCAACCCTGGCTGCGGCGCGTGATGCTGCGCGTCTTCCTCGACCGCCGGGCGCAGCGGGCCAGGCAGCCCGAGCCGCTCGGGCTCGAGCCGGCCGGCGGCGAGCGCACGGCGCACGAGGCGCTCGCCGCGCGCGAGGACGTGCAGCGCCTGCTCGCGCAGCTCGAGCCGCTCGAGCGCGAGCTGCTGCAGGCCTTCCATGGGGCGGGCTGCTCGCTGGCGGAGCTCGCCGCACGGCACGAGCTGCCGCTCGGCACGGTGAAGTCGCTGCTGCATCGCGCGCGCCGCAAGCTGGCCGCGCGGCGCGGGCGGGAGGAGCGGCCCCATGTCTGAGCTGCCCTGGCAGGCCGTGCAGCGCGCGCTCGATGCACGGCGCGACCCGCTCGAGGAACCCGAGGTCGCCGAGCACCTGGTCGCAGAGCCCGAGGCGCTGGAACCGCTGCTCGCCCTGCTGGACCGGCTCCGGTGCGTGGCCGAGCTGGCAGCGAGCACGCGGCGCGCCGACGGCGGCGGGGTCGCAGCAGGAGCCGGCGGCGCGGCGCGCGTGGGAAGCGTGGGCGTGTCCACGGCCTCCGCGCGCCCCGGGCCGGCCCGCCCCAGGCCGACGCGCCCGCTGCAGCTCGTGGCGCTCGCCGGGCTGCTGGCGGCCGCGGCGAGCCTCGCGGTCCTCGTCTGGCGCGGGCCGGCAGTCCCTGACGCGCGCAGGGCACCGAGCGATGCGCCCCACGTGCCGACCGCCGGGCAGAGTGCTGCGAGCGGTGGCGCAGGCGCCGTCCCCGGCCTCGCGGCCGCCCCACCTCCCGCCCCGCCGCTGCCGCCCCAGCGGCCCGCCGGCCGCGTCCACGAGTGGAGCCTCGCCGTGCACCGCCGCGGGCCGGGCGGCAGCAGCTCTCAACGCACGGAGGCACGCGGCCCGAGCGCCAACCTGCGCACCGACCTGCGCGCCGCACCGACCTCCGACATCCCCCTCCTCGCCTGGAGCCACGCATGCACCCGCACGACACCGTCACGCGTCCGCTGATCCTGTTGCTGTGCGGTCTGTCGCCGTGGCCGGCTTTTGCCGCCGTACCGGCCTGGCAGGACGTGCAGCTCCAGCCGACGCCGGGCGTGACGGCGCGGCTCCACGACCTGACCGGCCTCGCATCGTCCGGGCCGACGAGCATCGCGCTGAGGCCGGGGGCGGATGACGCCGGCGGCGAGGCCGTGCTGAGCCTGGCGCCGACGCTGAACGAACTGGCGCCCGGACAGTACCTGCTCTCGCTCGTGCCGCAGCTCGCACGGACCGCAGCGGACACGCCGGACGCGCAGCACTCGCCGGATGCGCTGCTCGAGGCCCTGCGCACCTGGATCGAGCCCGCGCTGCAGGCGCCGCACGAACTCGTGGACTCCGTGCAGGACGGCCGATCGCTGCTCGTGATCGGCCGGCCCGCACAACACGCCTGGGTGGCGGCCTTCCTGGCGCGGGCGGCTGCCTTCGACGGCCTGCTCGCCGTGGACTGCCGTGTGCTCACCGCGCCGCAGGCCGCCGTGCGTTCGGAGGGTCTCGCGACCTTCGGCGGGTCGGGCGCCGACGCTGCGTCCGACGCTGCGTCCGATGCGGCGTCCGATGCGGCGTCCGATGCCGCGGCGGCGACGCCTGCGACGGTCGACCGCCCCCGGGTGCTCGCCGCCGCCGAGGCCGATGCGCTCGTCGAACGCCTTCTCTCACACGGCGGCGAACTGGTCACCGCGCCCTCGGTGGTGACCCGGGCGCTGCAGCCTGCGTTCGTGTCGGTGATCGCCCAGCGCTCCTTCGTCACCGCCTGGACGCTGGCCCACGTCGAGCCGGACCAGCAACCCCTGGCCGTGCCGCACATCGAGGTCGTGGACGAGGGCGTCAGCCTGGAGGTGCAGGTGGCCGTGCTCGAGGGCGGGCGCCTCGGCCTCACGCTCGAGCTGCAGCTGGACGAGATCCACGAACCGGTGGCGCAGCAGAGCCTGCAGCTCGACCCGGCGCTGCCCTCCGTGCAGCAGAGCCTGGTGGAGCGCTCGGAGAGCAGCGCGCACGCGCGCGCCGAGCTCGACCCGGGAGCGGCGCTGGTGCTCTCCGGCGGCGCGCCGGACGGCGTGCCGGAGCACACGCTGGTCGTGGTCGTCCAGCTCCGCGTGCTGCCCGTCGCCCGCTGAGCGCCACGCGCCAGCCGGCCCCGGGGCTCGCGGCGCGCAGGCTGCCGCTCCGGACCCAGCAGCCCGTTGAAGATGTGCTCCGCGGGCGAAAGCGATGGATCTCGCGTCGGATCGAGGCGCCGGACCGCAGGCGAATCGGTGATTCGCCGAGGATCGGGCAACGAAGAGCCGGCGCGAGAGACGCGCTTCCACGCCCGGATGACTACTTCAACGGGCTGCTAGGGCCCGACCGTCAACTCGAGGCCCTGCGTGAAGGCGTAGCCCGCGGGGCCCGCGGGGTCGACCACCACCCACTGCGCCCAGGCCTTCAGGCCGACGAACACCGGGTCGTCCGGGATGGGCAGGTTGCGCGAGGCCGTGCCGGCCGCGCTCGTGGTGTGCAGGAAGAAGAGCGTGTTGCCGTGGAAGACGTCGACGTACAGCGTGCCGCCCTCGAAGGGGAGCTCGGCGCCGACGAGGCCCACCAGCGCGTAGGCCGGCGCATCCGGACGGGCGCTCGAGAGCACCACGCCGAACGCGAGGTCGCCCTGCTCGGGCACGCCGCTGCGCGTGTCGATCTGCGGCACGAGGCCGCCGAAGCCGGCCACGCCCTGGCCGATGGCGAGCACGGCCCCGGCGGGCGGGTTGCCCGTCGCGAGCAGCGCGGCGTGGGCGTTGATGCGCCCGAAGCCGGTCCCGGTGTCGAAGCCCGCCGGCCCGATGTCGTCGGCCGTGTCGCGGATGATCGTGCGCACCTCGCTCGCGGTCAGGCCGGCGTCCTGCGAGAGGAGCAGGCCGGCCAGCGCCGCCACGTGCGGCGCGGCGAACGACGTGCCGTCGCTCGTGGTGTAGCCGCCGCCGATGTTCGTGGAGAGGATCGCCTCGCCCGGGGCCGCCACCTCCACCTCGGGCCCGGCGTTGCTGAAGGCCGACTTGGCGTCGAAGCGGTTGCTGGAGGCCACCGCCATGATCTTCGGCAGCGTGGCCGGGTAGCTCACGCCGAAGCCGTTGTTGCCGGAGGCGCAGTCGATGAAGGCGCCGGCGACGTCCACGGCCTCGTCCACGGCGGCGTTGATGGCCGCACTGGACGGCACGGCCAGGCTCATCGTGATGATGCGCGCCCCGTTGTCGGCCGCGTAGATCAGCGCGTCGTCGAGCACCGAGCTGTTGGGGGCGAGCGAACCCACGTTGCAGATCATCAGGCGGCAACCGGTGCCGTCGCTGGCGCCACCCGCCAGGCCGGCGACGCCGAGCGTGTTGTTGCTGCTGGCCGCCACGCAGCCGGCCACGAACGTGCCGTGGAAGAAGAGGCCGGCCGGGTTGTTGTCCCCGCCGTCGAAGTCCCAGCCGTGCACGTCGTCCGCGAAGCCATTGCCGTCGTTGTCGAGGCCGTCCGGCAGGTCACCGGGGTTGGACCAGATGTTCGCGGCGAGGTCCGGGTGCGTCCATTCGGTGCCGCTGTCGAGCACGGCGATGACGACCGACGGCGCGCCGTCCTGGATGTCCCAGGCTTGCACGGCGTGTACGTCGGCGCCCGCGATGCCGCCGGCCTGGCCGACGTTCTCCAGGTTCCACTGGGTGCCGAAGCTCGGGTCGTCGGGCACGCCGACGTAAGCGCCCAGCACGGCGGGTTCGACGAACTCCACGTCGGTCCGCGCGGCCAGGGCCCGGGCCACCAGCAGCGGATCCCGGCCCGCCGGCAGCAGCAGGTCGTGGATGCCCAGGCGGTTGCTGCGCAGCACCTGCAGGCCCGCCAGGGCCGGTTCATCCGCCAGGGCGGCGAGACGCGCGCCGTCAGCCGGCCCGCGATCGCGGAAACGCACGCTCACCACGCGCGCATCCAGGGCGTACTCCTGGCCCTGTTCGAGGCGCACCCAAGCGGCCCCTCGACGCACGTATTCCCCCGACAACTGGGCGGAGACCGACACCGACAGGGCCAGCACGGCCAGCACGAAACGGACTGCGGGCAAGACACTTCCTCGACGGGTTTCTTGGAGCGCGACGGGTCCGGGAAAGACGGCACTCGTTCATGAGCACGAGGAGTTGGCAGTCTAGCCCCGAGTTCGCGGGCGTGACGGATACAGGCTGTCAGCCGCCGGCCGCCCAGGCCAGGGCGTTCATGAGCAGGGCCTTCACCAGGTCGTGCGGGCCCGGCGGCCCCAGCAGCGCGCGGGGCAGGTCGAGGGTGCACAGGAGCAGGCGCCCGCGCCCGCAGGGCACCACCCCCACCACCGTGGCCGGCTGCGGCCGGTGGTCGGCCAGGCAGCCCACGATGGCCTCCTCGCCCTGCAGGAGCAGGCCGTACTGCCGCATGCCGTAGTGCACGAGCTCCTGGTACTCCCAGTCGAGCCCGCCTTCTGACGGCAGGCCGGCCAGCAGCGCGTGGGGGCGCGCGAAGAGGTTGCCCCCCAGCCAGTAGCGCCCGAGCGTCAGGACGCCCTGCAGGTCGACGGCCCCGAGGTCCGAGAGCAGGCGCGCCCAGGCGTCGGTGTGGTCGAGCACGAGCAGCGTGGTGCCGTCGGCGGTGGCCCGCGCCACGAGCTGCTCGGCCAGCGTGCGGCCGGCGGCCGACGCGGCCGGCGGGCACCACTCGAGCGACAGGCGCGAGTTGTCGGCTTCCTGCAGGTACTCGAGCCGCAGCCCCACGGGACGGGCCGGGTCGAGCACGATCGAGCGCGAGGCATGCCGCTCGGGGCCGTGCTCGCGCCATTCGTCGAGCAGCAGCTGGTCGTCGATCCACAGGCGCACCCCGCCGCTGCTGAGCGCGGCGAAGCGATAGAGGCCCGCTTCCGGCGCCCGCAGCGTGCCGCTCCAGCGCACGCAGTAGACCTGCGCAGGGAGTTCGGGCAGCGGGCCCTCGTCCGGGAACGCCAGGTCGAGCCCGGCGTCGACGCCGGCGTCGAGGCGCTGCGCCACCAGGGCGTCCGGCCCGAGTGCGCTGCCGGCGTGGTACTCGCCGAGCAGGGCGCCCGGCGTGCCGTCGGGCGCCGTCAGGGCGCTCGCCGGGAGCAGCTCGAACGGCTCGGGATCGAGGTCGGAGAGCAGCACCCAGTCGAGCGGCGGCAGCTCCGGCGCGAAGGTCGGCACCTCGGCGGCGCGCGTCGTGTTGAGGAACTGCGCCACCTGACCGTCGCCGACGAGCAGCGCGCCGCCCGGCGGGACGGGCTGCGACTTCCAGTCCACGAGCAGCAACTCCTGCTCGCCGCGCGCGAGCACCTCGGCGCCGTCGGGCAGGCCCTGCACGCCGTCGGGCAACCCCTCCTGCGCGCCGTCCCCGGCCAGCCCGCGCTGCTGCGCACCGGGCGTGTCGGCCGCGCTCGCGACGGGCTGCAGCGCGGCCTCGACGCGATAGCGGCCCGGGCCGCCCTCGACCAGCACGCGCAGGCCGGAGGCGAGCAGCTGGCCGAAGACCTCGCCGCCGACCACCTCCACCGGACGCCGCGCGCTGCGCAGCAGGCTGCCGTCGGGCGCGCGCAGGCCGAGCCAGAGCGAGTAGCGTCCGGCCTGCGGCTGCTCGTCCACCAGGAAGACATCGACCTCGACCACGGCGGGCGAGCGCACGCCGTGGCCGTGGTCGGTGCCGGCCTGCAGCACGCGGCGCCGCGCCTTGACGGCCAGCAGGCGCGGCGCCGCGGCGGCGGCCAGCAGGCGGCCGTCGCCCTTGGGCAGGCGGAAGGCGTCCACGATGCCCGAGTGGTTCTCGAGCTTGCTGTCCTCCCAGCCGTTGACCACGTAGCCGTCGGCCACGTCGCCGAGACGCACGTTGAGCAGGGTCGCCGCCTGGTAGTGGTAGGCCACGTCGGCCATGCTCGTCGTAAGCGCGTCCACGTCCGCTGGCGCGTGCGGCCAGCCGTGCTCGGCGAGCCAGCCCTGCAGACCGGCCGCGCGGTCGAGCAGCAGCTGACCGTCCCAGCCGCGCGGCCCGTCGCCGAGTTCCTCCGCCGCGCGGGCCAGGCGCGCCGGCGTGGCGATCGCACCCTCCTCGCCGTGCAGCACGATCTCGCCGCGCCGCTCGCTGCGCCGGCGGAAGTCGTCCGGGCCGTTCCAGAACTCGTCGCGGTCCACGCCCGGGCCGGGCGCCTCGTGCTGGTCGTACCAGCCCTCGTCGAACAGCCCCGGCTGGCCGGGCCGCGCGTGCCGGTCGAAGCCGTCGTCCTCGCTCCAGCCGGAGGTGTAGGTGATGAGGCGCGTCGGGTCGAGCACCTGCGCGGCGCGCAGGTCGGCGTCGGTGCGCGCGTCGGGCGCCTGCTTGGCCTCGTTGATGAGGTTGTAGATCACCACGGACGGATGGTTGCGGTCGCGGCGCACCATGCGCAGCCACTTCTCGCGCGCGAAGGCGAAGCACAGCGCGTCCCCGCCGACGCTGGCGTAGCCGCCCGGCTCGAGGTAGGCCAGCAGGCCCAGCTCGTCGTGCGCATCGAGCAGACCCGGCGCCGCCAGGTTGCGATGGTGGTTGAGCATGTTCAGGCCCAGCGCACGCGCCGTCTCGACCTGCCGCACGGCGAGCGCGGGGCTCGGCACGGCACCCGTCACGGGCCAGAAGCCCCAGCTGATGGCCGAGCGCAGCACGACGCGCTGCCCGTTGAGGCGCAGCACGGCTTCCTGGCCCAGGCCGTCGGGGGCGAACCAGCGCCGGCCGAAGCGCACGGTGAGTTCGTCCGTCGGCTGCCCGGCTTCCAGCAGCGTGACCCGACAGAGCGCGAGCTCCGGGGCGTCCGGGCTCCAGAGCGGCAGCGCCGTGGCCGGCAGGCGCAGCACGACGCACGGACCGTCGGGACCGGGGCGCGGCGTCTCCGCCGAAGCGTAGCGCTCGGCGAGCACGACGCCCGGACGCGCCGCCGTCGCGAGTACCACGTGCAGCACGCGACCGCGACCGAGCGCGTCAGCCGTCAGGGGATCCGAGGCCGGCGGCGTCGGATCCAGCCCGCCCTCCAGCGAACCGACCGGCCCGACCGCTCCGCCGTCGGATGGCTCCGCGCCCCCCACCGCTGCTGGATCCACGCGCCACCCGACGCCGCCCAGGCTCACGACGACGTCCACCTGCTCCAGGTCCGCCTCGTTGCGCACGAAGACGTCCGCCAGGTACTGCGCCGGTCGCAGCTCGAGGCGCACCGGCCCGAGCAGTCCGCCGAAACCGTGGCTGGCGGGGATGGGCTGGCTGCCCCAGGCGTGCGCCGCCTCGTCGCGCCAGTCGAAGTTGCCGCCCGGATCGGTGACGCGCACGGCCAGGCGATGGCTCCCGGGCCGCGCGAGCGCGGCGCTCACGTCCACCTCGAAGGGCGTGTGGCCGACGGCGTCGTAGCCGCAGAGCTGCTCGTCCACGAAGACCTCGGCGCGCAGGCGCACCGACTCGAAGCGCAGCACCGCGCGCCGGCCGTCGAGCGGCTCCGCCAGCTCCAGCTCGCACAGCCACCAGCTCACGCCGACGTAGTCGCCGCCGAGCTCGTCCCAGAGCAGGCCCTCGACCGTGCCCGGCACGGCGATCGGGCGCGCCGCGGCGGCCAGCCCCTCCCAGCCCATGCTCGGCGGATGCAGCGGCAGCGTGTCGAGCGCCACCCCCGGCAGGTGCAGCGCGTCGTCCTGCCAGCGCGCCTGCGGGTCGAGCACGAGCTGCCAGCCGTCCCCCGAGAGGTCGAGCACCGGGCGCAGCGGGGCCGGCGGCACTGGCGGGCTGCAGCCCACGAGCACGAGGAGGCCGAGGCCTGCTGCCAGCGCACGGAGGCTCGACATGGCGCTCGTTCTAACCCTCGCGCCGCCCCTGGAACAGCGTGCAAGGGCCGATCGCTGGCCGTCCTGACATTCCGGCTGGGACTACAGAACGTTCATCCGGGGGGCCGATAGCCGCTGCGTGGCCACGCTCCGCCCGCTCTCGCTCCGGCAGAAGCTGCTCCTGGTGATCATGCTCACCACGGGTGCCGCCCTGGCCACGGCGGCGCTCACGCTGGGTCTCAACGACCGCCAGGCGGCGCGCCTCGAGCTGGTGGACCGCCTGCGCGTGCTGAGCCGGGCGGTCGGCAGCCACTGCGGCGAGGCCGTGCTGGTGACCGACAGCGCCCAGGCCGAGGAGAGCCTGGAGGCCCTGCGCGCCGAGCCGCAGCTGGAGGCCGCCTGCCTGTATGACGCCGCCGGGCGCGTGGTCGCGACCTTCGCCAAGGACGGCCGGCGCGACGAGCTGCGCCCGCCGCCCGCCGCGCCGCCGGGCTACAGCTTCGACGAGACCGGCCTGGGCATGTACGAGAACGTGCTGCTCGCCGGGCGCCCCGTGGGCACGCTCTGGGTGCGCAGCAACCTCGCGCACCTCGACCACCGGCTCGACACGCTCATCGACTCGATGCTCATCGCCACGATCCTGGCCATCTTCGTGGCGCTGGGCTTCGCGATCGGCGTGCAGCGCCTCGTGTCGCGGCCGATCCTGGCGCTCAGCCGCGTCGCGCGGCGCATCTCGGCCGACCGCAACTACTCCGTGCGCGCGCCGTCCTTCGGCAGCGACGAGGTCGGGCACCTGGCCGGCACCTTCAACGAGCTGCTGGCCAGCATGCAGCGTCACGAGGCGCAGCTCGAGCGCCACCGCGACGAGCTCGAGGAGAAGGTCACCGAGCGCACCGAGGAGCTGGTCAAGGTGAACGGCCAGCTGCGGGTCTCGATGGAGGAGGCGCAGGCCGCCGCCGTGGCCAAGAGCCAGTTCCTGGCCAACATGAGCCACGAGATCCGCACGCCCATGAACGGCGTGGTGGGCATGACCAACATCCTCATCGAGAGCGGGCTCGACGCGAAGCAGGGCGAGGTCGCGCACACGGTCATCGAGTGCGCTGAGCAGCTCATGCGCATCATCAACGACATCCTGGACTTCTCCAAGATCGAGGCCGGCAAGCTGCAGCTCGAGTGCGTGGACTTCGACCTGCGCACGGTGCTCGAGGGCGCGGCCGACCTGCTGAACCCGATGGCCGGACAGAAGGGCCTCGAGCTGGTGTGCCTGATCGAGCCGGAGGTGCCGCCCATGCTGCGCGGCGATCCGGGGCGCCTGCGCCAGATCGTGCTGAACTACCTGAACAACGCGCTGAAGTTCACCCAGCAGGGCGAGATCGTGGTGCACGCCAGCCTGGTGGAGCAGACGGCCGACGACGCCGTCGTGCGCGTCAGCGTCGAGGACACCGGCATCGGCATCCCCAACGACCGTCTCGGCCTGCTGTTCCGCGAGTTCAGCCAGGTGGACGCCTCGACCACGCGGCGCTTCGGCGGCACGGGCCTGGGCCTGGCCATCTGCAAGCAGCTCTCGGAGGCCATGGGCGGCGGCGTCGGCGTCGAGAGCGTCGAGGGCCGCGGCTCGACCTTCTGGTTCACGGCGCGGCTGCAGAAGCAGCCCGCCGGCAGCACGCGGCCGCTGCGCCTGCTGCCCGACTTCAAGGAACTGCACGTGCTCGTGGTGGACGACAACGCCACCAACCTCAAGGTGCTCGAGCACCATCTCGAGAGCTGGGGCTGCTGGCCGGTGCTCGTGACGAGCGGCGAGGAGGCCTTCGCCCTGATGCGCGAGGCCGCCGTGACGCCGCGCGCCTTCGACCTCGTGCTGATCGACATGCAGATGCCCGGCATGAGCGGCGACGAGCTGGCCGGCCTGATCCAGCGCGACCCGCTGCTGAAGGACACGCCGGCCATCATGCTCACCACCACCTACCGCGCACGCGACGTGCGCGAGTTCGGCAAGCTGGGCATCGCCGGCTTCCTCACCAAGCCGGTCAAGCCGAGCCAGCTCTTCGACTGCATCGCGCTCGTGCTCGACCCCGAGAAGCGGCAGGGCGGCCGCGGCGCGGCGACCATCGTCACGCAGGAGTCGGTCGAGGCGCTGCGCCACCAGTGCTCGGCGCGCGTGCTCGTGGTCGAGGACAACCCGGTGAACCAGAAGGTGGCCGTGGGCATGCTGCAGCGCAAGGGCTACCGCTGCGAGATCGCATCCGACGGCCGGCAGGCCGTGGACGCCGTGAGCCGCGGCCACTACGACGTCGTGCTCATGGACTGCCACATGCCGGAGATGGACGGCTTCGAGGCCACGGCCGCCATCCGCGCCGCCGAGGCCGGCAGCGAGCGCCACACCGTGATCATCGCCATGACCGCCAACGCCCGCGCCGAAGACGCCCAACGCTGCCGCGAGGCGGGCATGGACGACTACATCAGCAAGCCGGTGCAGCCCGAGAAGCTGTACGCGACGATCGAGCGCTGGTGCGCGCCGCAGAAGCAGGCGGCGGACGGAGCGGCGGATCCGGCCAGTCCGGCAGCGCCCACGCGCGGCTGAGGCGCGGGCGGGCGGTACGTACCCCTTCCCTCCGCGGGTTCCGGAAGGAACGATGAGCGCGCCGCAAGCAGGCTGGCTGCGCGCGCGGCGATCGTCCCGACCACGCGCTTCTGCAGCGTGGTCCACTGGGGGTGCGAGTGATGCGAGCACGAGCGGGCCGGAGTGTGGGCGCAGGTCGGCTGCTCGGGCTGCTCACGGTGATCGTCGCGGTGGTGTTCGTCGCCGCGTGGCTGACGGGCGCGCCGGCCGATGACGCGCGACTCGACACGCACGCGGAGCACGGCGACCCACTGGACGATCCGGCGCGTCCAGCCACGGTCGTGCCGACGCCATCCGCAGCTGCGGCACGCGCGCTGCCGACGCACGACGCGGCCGCGGTGCCACTCGAGCTCGACGCGCACGGCGTGCTGAGTGCGCCTCCGGCGCCCTCCGGCCCCCAGCGACTGCACGTGAGCGGCCGTCTGCTCGATGCGCGCGGCGCCCCGGTCGCGGGAGCCACCGCGTACTTGCACGTGTCGCGTCCGATGGCCGAGCACCTCGGTCTCGCACGGCCGCACGTGCCCTACTCCCCGCCGTGGGACGCCTACGAGTCCACGCTCTCGGATGCAGGAGGGCGCTTCTCGCTCTCCGCCGAGGAGTGGGCCGACGCGAACGGGCGGCGGCCACCCGCGGCGCGCGACATCACCGATCGCAGCGTGGTTGCGATCCGTCAGCCGGGTTTCCAGGTGCGGGCGGTCCCCGTGGCCGGGACGGGCTGGGAGGTCGAGCTCGGCGACATCGTGCTCGCGCCCGGCGCCGTGCTCACGGGGCGCGTGGTGGACGAGCACGGCTTGCCGCTCGAGGGCGCCGAGGTCGGCAGCTTCCAGGTGGCGAGCGCCGCGGACCGGGAATACACCGGCTACCTGCTGGCCGGCCTGCTCAGCACGACCAGCGGCAGCAACGGGCGTTTCCATGCCACGCACTTCCCGGCCGGCAGCATCTCCTTGGAGGCGCGACGGACTGGCAAGCTGCCGTGGCGCGGCGAGGCAGTACTGCATCTCAGCGAGCCGACGGACCTGGGCGAGATCGTGCTCGCGGACGCAGGGCTCATCGCGGGGCGCGTCACGGACGAGCAAGGTGCGCCGCTCGCGGGTGCGGACATCATACTGCGTCCGGGCACGTTTCCCGTTTCGCAGGCAGCAGACAGCGTGTTGCGCGACATGCGCATGCCGATGAGCAGCGTCAGCGGTCCGCAGGAGCAGACGACACGCACCGACGCGGGCGGCAACTTCGCCTTCGATGTCGTGCACGAGACGAGCTACACCGTGTTCGCGCATCACGAACGCTACGAGCCGGAGCGACGGCGGCTCGTGCTGCCGGACGCCAGGCCGCTCGGCTTCCGCCTGCGTCCCGAGGGGCTCATCGCGCTGACGCTGGTGGACGATCAGAGCGGTGCGCCGGTGCCGGGCGGCGAGGCCACGCTGCGCCGCTGCAGCCAGCCCGACGAGAGCGCGCCGGACGACGGACACGATCCCTACCTGCAGACGCTCACGGGACGAGCCGCCGCCGCGCGCCTCGGCCGGGACGACCCGGGGATCGGGCTCGTCGTGGGCGGCCCAGCAGGCGCCGTGCGCACCCGCGTGGAGGCCTCGTCGCCCGAACATCTGCCGCTCACGGTCGATCTACCGGGCGTCGCGCCGGGCGAGGTGCTGCAACAGACCCTGCGGCTGCAGCGCGGCGCGAGTATCGCGGGGCGGGTCACGAGCAGCGACGGGACGCCGCTCGCCGCGGTGGACGTGTCGCTGGCGCGGCAGCCGGCGGACCACTCTCCATTGTTCGGAGGACGCGTGCTTGCTCCCGAGCGCAGCGGGACGACCGATGCGCTCGGTGGCTACCGCGTCGGCGGGCTGAGCGCCGACAGCTGGCTCGTGTCCGCCGCGCGATCTGGCTTCATGTTGCAGGCAGCCATCCCTGTGGTCGTGCCCGAGGGCGCCTCTCTCGTCGGCATCGATCTGCAACTCGAGCCCGCCGGTGTGCTCCATGGGCTGCTGCGCGACGAGCAGGGCCTTGCTGCTGCGGGCGTCCCCGTGCAGATCCAGGCCATGCGGCGGGTCGAAGGCTCCCCCACCTACCCGCAGCGGCACACCGACGTGGATGGTGGCTTTCGCTGGGAGAGCCTGCTGCCAGGCGAGTACCGCGTCAGCGCGCATCCCGGAGCGCAAGCTACGGTGACGGTCCTCGCAGCCGCCGAGACGAGGGTCGAACTCCGGTTGCAACGTACGCCCCGCGTGACGGGCAGGGTGCGCGACAGCAACAGCGCGCCCGTCGTCGCCGAGGTGTTCGCGTTCCGTGGTGCATCGCAGGAAGAATGGACGAAGACTGACAGCCGCGGCGAGTTCGTGTTCGAGGACCTGCCTACGTTCCGGATCACCTTCGTCGCCCGTGCGGACGGCTGCGAGTCGGCACCCGTGAAGCTCGACCTGAAATGGAGCCAGGACGCGGTCATCGAGCTGTCGTTCGCCGACGGGAGCCTCGTCGGGCGTGTCTCCGATGCCCTCACGGGCAAGGGCGTCGAGAACGCGCGCATCGAAGCCCGCTCGAGCGGGCAATCGTCATTCCCTGTGGTGCTGAAGACCACATCGGTCGCCGGTGGCAGCTACCGCTTCGAGCGCGTCGCGCCAGGGGACTACGCACTGTCGACGCAACACGACGACTACGTCGCGGGGCGCTCGCCGGTGCTCAGCGTCGCGGCCGGTGCCAGCGTTTCCCACGACATCGGACTGCAACGCGCCGGCGCACTCACGGGAACAATCAACACCGTGGGCGACGGGCGGCTGCCCTTCGTCACCCTGGTGCTCACGCCACTCGACGACCTCGGCCGGCTCTCCACCCAGCGCATCCAATCCCAGGGCCCGTATCGCGTCGGCGGCATTGCGACAGGCCACTACCAAT
>Ga0315912_10001517_pt1 | contig 28076 bp, 27 predicted proteins | sample VfabasoilMG_FD_204469 | JGI IMG/M metagenome (GOLD analysis project Ga0315912, IMG submission 204469) | Garden soil microbial communities collected in Santa Monica, California, United States - V. faba soil | ecosystem: Environmental > Terrestrial > Soil > Garden | place: USA: California...
GGTCACCAGATCGAAAGCGGACTGTCGCCCGACGCCAATGGCGCTGCGCCGTCCAAGCCCGAACATCCCATGACGCTGGTGCGCAAGGCGTACGGACTTTAGTCTCCGACGATGAAGAAACTTCTCGCTTCCGACCTCCTGTCGCTCGAGCGTTATTCGAGCGAACGTCCCGATTTCCGCACGCGAGTCATCGCGCACAAGCGCGATCGCCAGCTGAATGTGGGTCCGAACACCATGTGGTTGTTCGAAGACCGTCTGACGGTGCAATACCAGGTGCAGGAGATGCTCCGCACCGAACGCATCTTCGAAGCCGAGGGCATCGCCGAAGAGCTGTCTGCCTACAACCCGTTGATCCCGGATGGGAGCAACTGGAAGGTCACGTTCCTCATCGAATATCCCGATCCCGAGATGCGTCGTGTCCAGCTCGAGAAGTTGCGCGGCGTCGAGGATCGATGCTGGGTGCAGGTGTCAGGGCTGGATCGTGTGTTCGCGATCGCCGACGAAGACCTGGAGCGCGAGAACGAGGTGAAAACCTCGGCGGTGCATTTCCTGCGATTCGAATTGAGCGATGCGATGAAGGTGAAACTCAGGGGTGGCGCCGCGCTTTCCGTCGGCATCGACCACCCCGAGTATCAGCACCAGATCTCACCTGCGCCCGACAACGTGCGCGCATCGCTCATCGCCGACCTGGGCTGAGAGTCCGATTACTGGCGTCCGGCCAGGCTCTTCTCTTCCTTTTCCTTGTTCCACTGAATCGCCGCATAGACGAGGTTGGCGATGCCGACCGCGGCCGGAATCAGGCCAAACAGGGCGCCTTCCTTGCCGCCGGCCACGCCGATGGCGAAGAACAGCACGATGCCGATGAGCACCAGCATGATGCCGCTGCGCAGCGACTTGGCCGCGGAGGCGGTCGCCGGTCCGTTGCTCGTGCTCACGAGGTTCGCGGGCAGGGGTGGCAGTTCCATGCCTTTCTCTATGGCATGCATGCGTTCACGGTGGTTCTGTTCGAGCAGCTGCGACTTGCGCTTGTGCTCGGACCAGATGGCCAGCATGCCGATGCCGATGCCCATGACGATGGCCACGATGGGAATGAAAACGCCGATAACTCCAGGATCCATGATCGATTACTCCGGTTGAGCGATGTGTACGCCCTTGATACCGGCCAGGCCGGAATCCGGTTGCAGGGCTCAACTGCAACCCGCTATACCGCTCGGCAGTATCAAGGGCGTGCAGGCAGCGGTAAACATGAATTCGGGCGCCCGGACACCCGTTCCGGCGATGTCGGCGGCTATGGAACGCGATGCGGACCTGCTCGAGGCCCTGCGCCGTGGCGACCGTCATGCCGTGCTCGAAGGCCTCATGGACCGCTATCGCCAGAAAGTCATGCACCTGGCCGTGTCCATCGTGCGCAGCGAAGCGCTGGCCGAGGACCTGTCGCAGACCATCTTCGTGAAGGCATGGCAGGCCCTGCCGAAATTCGACGGCCGCGCGGCGCTGTCGACCTGGCTCTACACCATCGCCCGCAACACCTGCCTCACGGCGATGGAGCGTGAACGCCGCCTCGTTCCGCTGGAGGATTTCGCAGAAGCGGCCGATGACGACGGTGACCCGATGGTCTTTGGCCGCGGCCAGGCCGGCGCCGAGACGGCCGGGCAGGCGGCCGCGGAATATGACGTTGCAAAGCTGCTCGAGCGGCTGCCGGAACCGTACCGCCGCGTGGTGGTCCTCTTTTATCTGGAAGATCGCAGTTGTGAAGAAGTCGGCGAGCTTCTGTCGATGCCCACGGGTACAGTGAAGGCGCTGTTGCACCGGGGCCGCAAGAAACTGGCGCAGCTCGCTGGCGAGATGGAGAACGAGTCATGACAGACAAACTCGACATTGAAACCCGGCTCGACCGTTCGCTCGCGAACCAGGTGAAAGCGCCGCGGCTGGGTCGCAGCTTTGACGCTTCCGTCTGGGCTCGCATCGAAGCCGAAGCGCAGGCAGCAACCAATCCCATATCGGCGCAGACGAAGTCGTCCAACTCGGCGCGTTGGCTTCTGATCAGCAACGCGATCGGCGTTTCGGTCGCGGTGTTGCTGGTGGTCGTGTTCGGAATCCAGTCGCTGGCCGGCACTTCGGTGGAAGTACCGACCATTGATTTTTCTCCGGCGCTCAGCGAACAGGTGCTGGGTTACGCGGGGCCCGCGATCACCATCGTGTCGCTCGGCTTTGGCCTCATGTTCACGCGGTTCGGTCGCTGGGTGCGAGACGTATTGATCTGATCCTCGGGGATTCGCGGCTCTCCCGCCCGGGCATTCGCTGGTAGACTGCGCGCCGCGTGGCTTACGCTGCGCGCATCTTTCTTTCAGCGGCAGAGAATGTCCTACAACGCATCCGACATCGAAGTCCTTTCAGGCCTCGAGCCCGTGCGCCGCCGCCCGGGCATGTACACCGACACCTCCCGTCCGAATCACCTGGCGCACGAAGTCGTCGACAACTCGGTCGACGAAGCGCTGGGCGGGCACGCCAAGGAAATCAACGTCACGCTGCACAAGGACAACTCGTTGTCCGTGGCGGACGACGGCCGTGGCATGCCGGTCGACATCCATCCGAAGGAGAAGGTGAGCGGCGTCGAGCTCATCCTCACGCGCCTCCACGCGGGCGGAAAATTCAACGACAAGAACTACGAAGTCTCCGGCGGCCTGCACGGCGTCGGCGTCTCGGTCGTGAACGCGCTGTCGAAGCAGCTCGAGTGCTGGATCAAGCGCAACGGCAAGGAATACAACATCAGCTTCAAGGACGGCAAAGTCTCCTCGAAGCTGGAAGTGGTCGGCACCGTCGGCCAGCGCAACACCGGCACCACGGTGCGCTTCTGGCCCGATCCGAAGTTCTTCGACAGCGCCAACTTTTCGGTCCCGCAACTCAAGCACAACCTCAAGGCCAAGGCCGTCCTGTGCCCGGGTCTCAAGATCACCTTCGAGAACGAGGCCACGAAGGAAAAAGACGAGTGGTACTTCACCGGTGACCTCTCTGCCTATCTCAAGGAAGAGATCGGCAAGGAAGACGCGCTGCCGGCGGAGCCCATCTTCGCGAAGAACGATGAGGCCAAGGTCAACGTCGTCGAGTACGCGATCGTATGGACGCCGAACGCCGAGCGCGCGATGGGTGAGAGCTACGTCAACCTCATTCCCACCGCCGAGGGCGGCACGCACGTGAATGGCCTGCGCGCCGGCATCGCCGGCGCCGTGCGCGAGTTCTGCGAGTTCCGCAACCTCGTGCCGCGCGGCCTCAAGCTCACGCCCGAAGACATCTTCGACAAGTGCTGCTTCGTGCTGTCGATCAAGATCCAGGAGCCGCAGTTCGCCGGCCAGATGAAAGAGCGTCTCGCGTCTCGCGATGCGGCGTCGCTCGTCGAGGGCTTCGTGCACGACTCGCTGTCGCTGTGGCTCAACCAGCATCCCGATGCCGGCGAGCGCATCGCGCAGTTCGCCATCGAGAACGCGCAGGAGCGCACCAAGGCCGCCTCGCAGGTCAAACGCAAGCGCGTGACCGCGGGTCCCGCGTTGCCGGGCAAACTCGCTGACTGCACGAACAACGATCCGAAGCACTCAGAGCTGTTCCTCGTCGAAGGCGACTCTGCCGGTGGTTCCGCCAAGCAGGCGCGCGATCGCGAGACGCAGGCCATCATGCCGTTGCGCGGCAAGATCCTGAACACCTGGGAAGTGTCGGTCGGCGAGATCGCGTCGTCGCAGGAAGTGCACGACATCTCGGTGGCCATGGGCATCGACCCGGGCACGAGCGATCTCTCGGGTCTGCGATACCACAAGATCTGCATCCTCGCGGATGCCGACTCCGACGGCCTGCACATCGCCACCTTGTTGTGCGCGCTCTTCCTGCGGCACTTCCGTCCGCTGGTGGCTCATGGTCACGTGTACGTTGCGATGCCGCCGCTGTTCCGCATCGATGCGGGCAAGAACATCTATTACGCACTGGACGAGGCCGAGCGCGACGCGCTGCTCAAGAAGATCGAGAACGAAGGCAAGACGAAAGCGAAACCTTCGGTCACGCGCTTCAAAGGCCTTGGCGAAATGAATCCTTCGCAGCTTCGCGAGACCACCATGGACGCGCGCACGCGCCGCCTGGTGCAGCTCACCATCGACGCCAAGGACGACAGCGATCAGCTCATGGACATGTTGCTCGCCAAGAAACGCGCCTCTGACCGCCGCGAATGGCTGGAAGAGAAAGGCAATCTGGCGGAGGTCGTTCCCTGATGGCCTTGAAGAACAAAGACACGCAAGACGAATTGAATTTCGAAGGCGTGGAGAGACAACCTCTGCGCACCTTCACCGAGAAGGCGTACCTCGACTATTCGATGTACGTCATCCTCGATCGTGCGCTGCCGTCGTTGTCGGACGGCCTCAAGCCCGTGCAGCGCCGAATCATTTACGCGATGAGCGAGCTCGGTCTCTCGGCGGGCCAGAAGCACAAGAAGAGCGCGCGCACCGTCGGTGACGTGATCGGCAAGTTCCATCCGCACGGCGACAGCGCCTGCTACGAAGCGATGGTGCTGATGGCGCAGGACTTCTCGTACCGCTATCCAATCGTGGACGGGCAGGGCAACTGGGGTTCGCCCGACGATCCGAAATCGTTTGCGGCCATGCGCTACACGGAGTCGAAGCTCACGCGCTACGCCGAAGTGCTGCTCTCGGAACTCTCCGATGGCACGGTCGACTGGCAGCCGAACTTCGACGGCACGCTCGAAGAGCCGTCGTTCCTGCCGGCGCGCCTGCCGAACGTGCTGCTCAACGGCACGCAGGGCATCGCGGTCGGCATGTCCACCGACATTCCGCCTCACAACCTTCGCGAAATCGCGCAGGCGTGCATTCACCTGCTCGATGAGCCGGACGCGATGACGCGCACGCTCATGAAGTACGTGAAGGGCCCTGACCTGCCGACGGGCGGCGAAATCATCTCGCCCCGTTCTGAACTGCTCGACATCTACAACACGGGCAACGGCAGCTTCAAGGCGCGCGCCGTGTACAAGGAAGAAGACGACGTCATCGTCATCTCCGAGCTACCGTACCAGGTGTCGGGCAACAAGGTCATCGAGCAGATCGCCGCGCAGATGCGCGAGAAAAAGCTGCCGATGGTCGAGGACATCCGTGACGAGTCGGACCACGAAGAGCGCATCCGCATCGTCATCGAGCCGAAGAAGCGCGCGGACGTGCAGCAGCTCATGGCGCACCTCTTCGCGACCACGGATCTCGAACGCAACTACCGCGTGAACATCAACGTGATCACGCTCGAGGGCAAGCCGAAGGTGATGGGCCTTCGCGACCTGCTCAACGAGTGGCTGCAGTTCCGCACGCAGACGGTCACGCGCCGCCTGCAGTACCGCCTCGACAAGGTCGACAAGCGGCTGCACATCCTCGACGGTTTGCTTGCCGCCTATCTGAATCTCGACGAGGTGATTCGCATCATCCGTCGCGAGGACGAGCCGAAGCCGGTGCTCATGAAGCGCTTCAAGCTCTCGGATATCCAGGCGGAAGCGATCCTCGAGACGAAGCTGCGTCACCTCGCGAAGCTCGAAGAGATGAAGATCCGCGACGAGCAGAAGAAGCTCGCCGAGGAAAAGGAAGAGATCGAGGGCATTCTCAAGTCGAAGGCGAAGCTCAAGAAGCTCATCGCGAGCGAGATCGAGTCGGATGCCGAGAAATACGGCGACGACCGTCGCACGAAGATCGTCGAGCGCGAGGCCGCCGTGGCGATCGACGAATCGGAACTCGTTGCCAACGAGCCCGCCACCATCGTGTTGTCGAAGGGTGGGTTCGTTCGTTCCGCGAAAGGTCACGAGATCGATGCGCGCACGTTGCAGTACAAGGCGGGCGACGAATATCAGCACGCTGCGAAAGGCAGGAGCGTGCAGCAGGCGGTATTCCTCGATTCGACGGGTCGGGCGTACAGCCTCGTGGCGCACTCGCTGCCGTCGGCGCGCGGCCTCGGTGAGCCGCTGTCCTCGCGTGTCGATCCGCCCGATGGCGCCAAGTGGCGCGGCGTCATGATCGGCGAGCCTGAGGATCTCTGGCTGGTGGCGAGCGATGCGGGTTACGGATTCACCGTGCGCCTGAAAGAAGCTTACGCAAGCAAGAAGGCCGGCAAGACGCTGCTGAACATTCCGGACGGCGCACTGGTGTTGCCGCCGGCGGCCGTGCCGGGCGAAGACGCGCTGGTCGCAGTCACTTCCGAAGGCGGCAAGCTCCTGGTGTTCCCGGTGAAGGACGTTCCCGAACTGCCGCGCGGCAAGGGCAACAAGCTGTTCGACATTCCGTCGAAGAAGTTCGCGAGTCGCGAAGACTTCCTCACGGGCATGACCGTCGTGCCCAAGGACAAATCGCTCGTGGTCCGATCTGGCGATCGCAAGATGACCATCGAGTGGAAAGACCTCAAGGACTATCGCGGTGAGCGTGCGCAGCGCGGTTCGGTATTGCCGCGAGGCTGGCGCAGCGTGGAATCACTGGAAGTCGAATAGCTATCTAGTTTGAGTTGCCCGGCCTTTCCAGATACCGCAGTATCGGGGCCGTGCGCTCCCTGCTGTCCCTGACCGCCGCCTCGCTGCTGTTGCTGGCTAGCCGCGGTTTCGCCAGCGACTTGACGCTCGAGAACGTCGAGGCCGTGATTGCGAGTCCGCAGGGCCAGGCCGCGTCCCGTCTCGTCCGTCTGCTGCGCAGTGATGAAATCGCGCAGGGAGTTGCTCTCAAGTTGAGCCGCACGCTGCATGCCAAGGGCAGCATCGACGACAAGCAACTGGCCTGCCTCGAAGGATTGAAGATCGAGGAATTCAACCACGCGTACGCGATCGTGGTGGTCGAACACTACGAAGTGCCTGTCGTCGACCGTGCCATCGAGTTTTATTCCTCGCCAGTCGGCAGCCGGTTCATGCGCATGGTTTACGAAAGGAGCTGGCGCATGAATCCCACGGAATTTCCCTTGCGCCCAGACCGGCCCAAAGAGGGGCTCACAATGCAGCAATGGCAGGAAGTGATCGAATTCATGCAATCGCCTCTGAGCGCGCCACTAGCCGATCCGCATGCGCTCACACAATTGCCCGAGAGTTTGAAAGGAAATGCCCTGTTGTGGTCGGTGAAAGCGATGCAATGCGGAGTTCCTGAAAAGGTAGTGCGGGATTCGGCCCCTTGAAAGCCATCTTGCTCGTGTTGGTGTTGTCGACCGGTGCTGCTGTTGGTGCCTGGCACTATTTCCTCTCTCCGAAAGCGCGGCATGAGCGTCAGGCAGTGCGTCTCATCCGCACCTTGCGCATTGACGAAACCGAGCTCGCGGTTTTCGTGCGCGTCTTCGATAGCTCGCTCGCGAAAGGACGCATCACTCAACAGCAACATGACTGCATAGTGAATGTCGCGCGTGAAGATATCGCGCGCATGCAGACCCGCGGAGTCGCCGCCTATCTGAATGAGAGAGAACTCAGGGACGCGTCGGAGTATTTCGAGTCCACGACGGGTCAGAAATTTCTTCAGTACCTTCACCTGGAAGCGAAAAGGATGAATCCCGACTATCCGATCCAGGTGAGCGGCGGATCGCCCGAATTCGATATCGAAGACATGCAGCAGATCTCCGCTTTTGGACGCACCACGACTGGCGCCAAGGTCAAAGACGTCGTGTCTGTTTCAGAACAGACCGTAGAGGACATGAACAACCTCATTCGCAGTCGCAAAGCCGAATGCGGAGCGACGGCCCCTCGCTAGCGAGTGGCAATCACGACGGCGGCGCCGGCCATCGCGACCCCGGAACTGCGATTCAGGCGACGGACAGCGGTGGGCGTCGTGAAGAGCTCGCGGGCGCGCGCCGCGAGATACGCGTAGACGAAGAGCACCGCCGGCAAGATCACGCACATGCACGCCGAGATCTCGAGGAAGCGCACGAGATTCATCGACGCGAGATCGATGACGGTCGGCAGCAAGGCCAGGAAGAAGAGAATGGCCTTGGGGTTCGACAGCGTAAGCAACAGGCTTGCGACGAATGCGCGCCACCCGTGCTGCCGATCGTCGGCCTCCGCGACTTGCACTCGTTCGGCCGGCGCGGTCCACAACTTCCACGCGAGATACAGTAGATAGGCGACACCCGCCCACTTGATGGCCACGAACAGCGGTGCGGCCGTCCTCGCGAGGGCGGCGAGGCCGGTGGCGGCGACGGCGAACCAAGTGAGGTCGCCGACCATGAAGCCCGCGATGAACGCGGGGGTGCCTTTCAGGCCGTGCGCGAGCCCGCGAGCGATGACTGCGGCGACGCCGGGGCCCGGAGTCGCGACCGTGATTGCGTACACCGCACAGAAAGTGAGTAGACCGTAGATCGTCATGGTTACCTCGCGGGGAATTCTAGGGGTCTTCAGAGCGCGGTGTCGATGCGCGCATACTCCGCCGATCATTTCTTCCCTGGCGGAAACACCATGACCTTGCGCCGCTATCTCCCCCTGTTGCTGTGTGCCAGCTCCGCGCTCATGCCACTGCATGCCGAAGAAGCAGCGAAAAGCTGGGCGCTCGCGATCCACGGCGGTGCGGGCGTGATCGAACGCGGCGACCTCACCCCGGAGAAGGAGACTGCCTACCGCGCGGCGCTCCTGACTGCCATGGACGCAGGATCCGCCGTGCTTCGTCGCGGAGGTTCGAGCCTCGATGCCGTCGAAGCGGTGATCCGGGTGCTCGAAGATGATCCGCTGTTCAACGCCGGTCGCGGCGCGGTGTTCACCGCCGACGGGCGCAATGAACTCGACGCGTCGATCATGGACGGCGCGATGCGCAAGGCGGGTGCGGTCGCCGGAGTGACCCGAACTCGCAACCCCATCAGCCTTGCGCGCGCAGTGATGGAGAAGTCGCGCCACGTGATGCTCGCGCGCGAGGGCGCCGATCAGTTCTCCGTCGAACAGGGACTCGAGCAGGTCGATCCCGGCTACTTCCGCACGGAGCAACGCTGGCAGCAATTGCTCGACTGGCGGCGCGACAACGCGAAGCTGCTCGATCCCACGCACTCGCGCGGCACCGTCGGCGCGGTTGCAATCGACATGAACGGGCATCTCGCCGCAGGGACATCCACGGGCGGCATGACGGGCAAGCGTTGGGGTCGCGTCGGCGACTCACCCGTGATCGGGGCCGGTACCTATGCCGCGGATGGAACCTGCGCCGTGTCCGCGACCGGTTCCGGCGAGTTCTTTATCCGCACGAGCGCGGCGCGTCAGCTCTGCGATCGCATCGCCTGGCGCGGCGACCCGGTGCAAGCGGCCGCGAACGCGACGATCGCCGACATAGGGGACATCGGAGGAGACGGCGGCGTCATCGCCATGGACGGCAAGGGCCACATCGCGTTCGCGATGAACTCGAGCGGCATGTATCGCGGCTGGGTGACGAGCGCGCAGCCGCCATCGACCGCTATCTATTCGAACGAACCAGGTCCGAAGTAGCGGACTACTTGCCGCGCACGTAGCGATCCAGCCAGGAGACCGTTTCGCCGAAGTAGTCAGGCCAATTCGCGGGCCGCTGCGCGGCGCCGAAATCCACTCCGTGCGCGCCACCGGGAATCGTCACGAGCTTGACGGGCACTTTCACGGCTTCGAGCGCAGCCTTCATCGCGACCGACTGCGAATAGGGGATCACTTTGTCGGCATCGCCGTGCAGCAGGAGTACGGGCGGCGAATGCGTCGTCACATGGGTGATGGGCGACGCCGCCGTGTAGGCAGCGCTGATGGACGTGTTTCCCTGCGGCGCGTCCATGAACGACACGACGAAGGCGGTTCCTTCGAGCGTGTCGATGGTGCGCAGATCGAGCGGCGGCGCACGCAGCACCACGGCCACGAGCGCCGCGGATTCGCGATTGACCGGGTCTGCATCGCCGGGACTGCCGGCAGATTCCAGCATCGCAGCGAGGCCGATCAGGTGCGCGCCCGACGAGCCGCCTACGCCGCCGACGCGCACCGGGTCGATGCCGTACTCGCGCGCGTGGAATCGCACGAAACGAATCGCGCGCTGCACGTCGTCAACCGCCGCCGGGTAGGTGAAGCGAGGAGCGGCGCGATGGTTGATCGCAAACACCGTGTAGCCGGCCGCGAGCAGCGGCGGACCCCACAGGGGAATCTGCCTTTCTTTGAGCGGTGTCGCGCCGTATTCGAGTTCGGTCTGCCAGCCGCTGCCCGAGACGAAAATCACGCCAAATCCGTTCGGTTTCGCGGGGCGATGCACATCGAGCAGGAGCGCGAGTCCCGAATACATGCCGTACACGACATTGCGTTCGACGGCCGGCGCGCTGCGAGATTCCTTCGCGGGTGCCGCGGAAATCGTGCCGAACGGAAACAGCACGGCCGCAAGGATCAGGAGTCTCCTCACGGGGCGGTCAGCGCGAGCGCGGCGTGGCCGGCGCGGGTGCCGGCGGATTCGCCGAGAGCGTCCGGAGCGTCTGCGTATCGGTGATGGTCACGTCTTCCGGCGCGTTCACGAAATAGCCCTGGATGAACTGCACGCCGAGCTGCCACAACACCGCCATGGTGTTCGCATCCTCGACGCGCTCGGCGATGGTTTCGATCTTGAGCTTGTTGGCGGCCTCGACCAGCTTCTTGACCGCGGTCTGGGTTTCGAAGTTGCCGGCCAGGTCCTGCACGAGCGCGCCGTCGATCTTGATGAAATCGAGCGGCACCGTGCTCAGGAACTTGTAGGGATCGCGGCCCGCACCGAATCGTTCGAGCGCGATGCGGAAGCCCATCTTCTTGAGCGCGCCGAGCTGCGCCGTCGAAGCGTTCATGTACTGCTCCGCGATGCTTTCGGTGATCTGGAAGCAGATGCGTTCAGGCTTGTGCGTCCCGCTGGCGAGCTGGGTCTTCAGCCAGTCGGTGAAAGCGTTGTCGAGCACACTGTCGCGCGAGAGGCGGACGAAGAGGCACCCCGGGTTGGACTTCGCGGCGAACGAGAGCGACGCGCCCACCACCCAGCGATCGATGTTCTTGAGCAGATCGTTGCGTTCTGCCGCGGCCATGAACTCCGCGGGCAGCACTTCCTTGCCCTGGTGATCGAGCATGCGGACCAGCACGTCGAACATGTTCGGATCCGCACCCTGCAGGCTGGCGACCGGCTGCTGCACCAGGCGGAAACGGTTCTCCATGAGAGCGGTCTTGATGTGCTTGACCCAGATCTTGTCGTAGGCCTGCACGCGCGTGTCGGTGTCGGCGCGGTCGAGGAGGGAAATCTGGTTGCCGCCCTGGCTTCGTCCGCGGCGCACGGCTTCGATGACATCCGCGACGATGGCGTCGATGCTCGAGCCGGTGACGGGCACGGTCGTGAGACCGATGGTGCAGCTCGAGTGGAGAGTCTTCTGGCCGACCGTCGATGGACTCTCGCTGAAGCGGGCGAGCACGGCTTCCGCCCAGGCTTCGATGTCGTGGGAGTTGCCGCGCTCGAGCAGCGCGAGGAACGACACGCCGGACAGGCGGCCCGCGATGTCATTGGGCCCGAGGTGCGACTTGAGCGTGGCGGCATACTCCGAAACCAGCTGTTCGCTGGCGCGCACGCCCACGTCCTTCTCGAGCTCGGCGAACTTGTCGGGTCGTACCAGGGCCATGAATCGCACGCCGCCCGCGGGCGGCGCCGCGATGCGCACACCGATGGCATCGAGCAGCGGACGGCGCAGCAGAAGGCCGGTAGTCGCGTCGCGCTTCACGGCGTCGGAGAGATCGCTGGTCAGCTGTCGGTCATCGCGTTTCTTCGCGGGCACCATGATGCGCACGCAGGGTTCATTCTCGAATTCTCCCGGCGTCAGCACGAGGTCGAGCTGAAGTTGCGATCCGTCGCCGAGGAGGGCGGTGACCTTCAGCGGGTGATCGGTCCATTTGCCCTGGCCGCAGGCGACCAACGCGCCCTTGAGCGCGGCATGCGAGCGGTCTTCGAACAGGTCCATGAGCGGCTGGTCGACGACGGTGCTCGCATCGGCATAGCCGAATAGTTCGAGCCAGGTCTGGTTGGCGTCGACCACGATGCCTTCCTGCACCTGGAGGATCGCATCGTTGGAGCGTTGCAGGACCGACTGCAACTGGCGGCGATAATCGCTCGCCGACTGCAGCGTGGAATTCAGTGCGCGTTCGAGCCGGAAGGAGCGCAATTCTCGCGAGACCACGGCCTGGACGCGATCGGTGGCCGAGAGCGAGACGACGTCTCGCGCGCCCATGCGCATGCCGCTCGCAATGTCTCCTTCGGAGATCTGCGGTCGAACCAGCAGCATCGGCACTTGCGGCGCCAACTGGTCACGGACGGTGGCCGCCTGCTTGGCTTCGGTCTCGGAGACATACGCGCAGACGAGCAATTCGGGGTTCAGCTGTTCGAGGGCTTCGCCGAGATCGCGCACGGCGGGAATCCAGGTGCAATGCACCGGTTCACCGGCCTTGCGCATCAGGCTGTTGATGAACTCGGATGGCTCGCGTTGCGGCGAGAAAACGATCAGCGGAACGGCCGTATTGTCCGTCAATGGAACTCCCCGGTAGGCATCGCGTCCCTGGCGGCGCGGTCAGAACAAGCGGCCGGCAGTTTAGCATCGACCTCAGGGTTCAAAGAGCGTGTGCATCCAAACCCCTGAATTCGCAGCGTCCATACGCTGCGAAAGTGGCGCCGACCCGGGGTCGCCGCTATCATGCGCGGCCTTTCAGGGCCCTCGAATCGGCAACGGCGAAAATCCCATGTCCAGTTACACAACGAATGAAATCCGCGGCGGAATGAAGTTACTGATCGACGGTGATCCGTATTCCGTCATCGACAACGAATACGTGAAGCCGGGCAAGGGCCAGGCCTTCAACCGCATCCGCGTACGCAATCTGCGCACCGGCCGCACCGTGGAAAAGAGCTATCGCTCGGGCGAGTCGATCGAGGCCGCCGACGTCGTGGATACCGAGTTGCAGTACCTCTACAAGGACGGCGACTTCTGGACCTTCATGAATCCCGAGAACTACGAGCAGTTGCAGGCGGGCGAGTCCGCCGTCGGTGAAGCTGCGCAGTGGCTGAAGGACGGCACGATTTGCATCATCACGTTGTGGAACGGCGTGCCGCTCCTCGTGACTCCGCCGGCGCACATCGAGCTGAAGGTCGTCGAGACGGATCCGGGAGTGCGTGGCGACACCGCGACCGGCGGCAGCAAGCCCGCGAAAATGGAAACCGGCGCCGTGGTGCGTGTGCCGCTGTTCATCAACGAAGGCGAAGTGCTGCGCATCGACACGCGCACGGGTGAATACATCTCGCGCGGCAAGAACTGACAGTTGACGAACGCCGGCTCACAGCCGGCGTTTTTCATTGTGGAGCGCAGCTCTTCACGAAGATTTGTGCGAGCGCTTCCAGGCCGCGCTGGTCCGCGGCGCCGAAGCGACGCAGCTTCGGACTATCGAGGTCGAGCACACCCAGTAGTTCGGTGCCTTGCACCAGGGGCACGACGATTTCCGAATTCGATGCGGAGTCGCAGGCAATGTGACCCGGGAACGCGTGCACGTCTTCGACCAGCACGGTTTCACGCCGGGCGGCCGCCGTGCCGCAGACGCCCTTGCCGAGCGCGATACGTACGCAGGCGGGTTTGCCCTGGAAGGGCCCCAGGACCAGTTCGCCACTCTTATATAAGTAGAACCCGGCCCAGTTGAGGTCCGGCAGGGCGTCATAGATGAGCGCGGCCGTATTGGCGGCGTTGGCGATGAGATCGCGCTCGCCCGAAAGCAGCGCGGTGAGATCGCGCGCGAGTTCGCTGTACGCGGCGACGGGATTGGCGAAATCGTAGGTCTGGGTGGCGTGACTCATCAGGCGCGCTCCACGGGAAAAGCCAGCACATCATCGATGCTCGTGGCACCGGATGCCAGCATGAGTACGCGATCGAAACCGAGCGCCACGCCGGCGCAGTCGGGAAGCCCGGCTTCCAGTGCAGACAGCAGGTTCGCATCGAGGGTGTAGGTCGGAAGATTTCGCGCCGCACGAGCCTGCTGATCCGAGGCGAAGCGCATGCGCTGCTCGGCGGCGCTCGAGAGCTCGTGATAGCCATTGGCGAGTTCCACGCCCCGGTGATAGAGCTCGAAGCGCAACGCGACGCGCGGATCCTCTGCATCGAGTCGCGCGAGCGCGGCTTGCGAAGCCGGATATCGATGCAGGAAGGTCAACGTCTTCGCGCCGAGCGCCGGGCCGACGCGGGCGCCCACGACGAGGTCGAGCAGCTCATCGCGGCCGGCTGCGCGCGCGTGTTCTGCGCCAAGTCCCAATTCCTGGGCGGCGTGCCGCAACTCGCTGTCATCCGATCCCAGCGGGTCGAAGCCCGCATGACGGCGCACGGCATCGCGATAGCTCAGGAACTCCACCGGCAGCTGCGGGGCTCCTAACAAGGCGCGCGTGAGTTCCGCGACCTCGCGCATGAGATCCTCGAGCGAGAAGCCGAGCCGGTACCACTCGAGCATGGTGAATTCCGGATTGTGCTGGCGCCCGCGCTCGGCGCCGCGATAGACGCGGCAGATCTGGAAGATGTCGCCGCTGCCTGCGGCCAGCAGCCGTTTCATCGCGTATTCGGGCGACGTGTGCAGGAACAGCGGCGTGTCGCGACCGGGGACTTCGACGCGCACGCTGCCGAGATTCACGTCGGAAACCGGCGCGTTCACCATGGCCGGCGTTTCCACTTCGAGCACGTTGCGTGCGAAGAAAAACTCGCGCGCGGTGCGCAGGGCCTGCGCCCGGAGGCGCAGCGCCGCGTTCGAGGCGGTCGGGCGCCAATGCCCGGCTTCAGCCACCGCGGCGTCCGGCGCCGGAGTTCCAGTCGCGCAGGGTGCCAATGCGTTCGCCCATGCGAAGCGTCTGGCCAGGCTTCAACGATTCGGACCAATCGGCGGCGCCGGGTGGCAGCAACAGGATCACGGTCGAACCCATGTTGAAGCGCGCCATCTCGTCTCCCTTGGCGAGCGTTGCCGGCGCGAGTACGTCGCCGACGGGCAGTGCGGTGACTTCACGGTGTTTGCGAGGCGTCACGTCGCCGTGCCAGACCGTCGCCATGCTGCCGACATTGAGCGCGCCGACGAGGATGAGTCCGAGCGGCGTCCCGCCCGCGTCGAAGCCGCAGAAGACCCGCTCGTTGCGCGAGAAGAGCCCGGGCACCAGCTGCGCGGTGGTGCGATTCACGCTGAACAGCCGGCCGGGTACGTAGAAACTCTCGCGCAACTCGCCGGCGAGAGGCATGTGGATGCGGTGATAGTTGTAAGGGGCAAGGTAGATAGTCGCGAACGAACCGCCCGCGAACGTGCGCTCCCAGCGCGCGTTGCCCGCGAGCAGCGCGCGCAGCGTGTACTCGTGGCCCTTGGCCTGCAGCAGCCGGTCGGAACTCAGGGGGCCTGCTTCACTCACTGTCCCATCGACGGGCGAGACGATGGCGCGCGGATCCGGATCGACGGGGCGAGTGCCCTCACGCAATGCGCGAGTAAAGAATTCGTTGAAGCTCGCATAGGCCGTGGGGACAGTCTCCACCGCGTCGGTCATGTCGGGATTGAAGCCACGCACGAAGAGGCGGATCAACGCATTCTTGAACGCGGGATTCCTGGAACGCGTGGCCGCGAGTACCAGCCGCGAGATTCCGTGTTGCGGCAGCAGGTGCTGGAGCGCGACGAAGGCGCGCCCACCGGCGCCAGGGGCGCTTTCGGTCATCGGCCCGTGCTCCCGAGAACCGGTGCGAGACGTGCGACATCACGCGACAACGCGGCCGAATTGAAGGGCGGCGTGAACACGGCAACGATTCGTGCAGCAGAGTCGAGTGCGAAGACCGTGGCCGAGTGGTCCATGGTGTAACCGCCGCCGGGCAGGTCGACGCGGGCGGAGGCCACGCCAAAGCTCTTCGTGGCCTTCACAATTTCGGGCGGTGTGCCCGTGAGGCCGATAAGATCGCCGCCGAATGACGAGATGTATTTGCCCAGCTGTTCCGGCGTATCGCGCTCGGGATCGACGCTGATGAGTGCCACCTTGAGTCCGGGCAAGGCCACCTGCTTCTGCACGTTCGCGAGCAGCGCGAGAGTGGTGGGGCACACGTCGGGGCAGTGCGTGAATCCAAAGAACACCAGCGTCGGGTGCTCGCGCAACGTGGCAGGCGTCGCCGCCGCGCCTTGCGTATCGACGAGCGCGAAGTCCGCGAGATCCTTCGGTCGAGGCAACGAAGTTCCCGATTCCAGCGAAGGAACGGCGGGTTGGTCCACGAGGCGGGCCACGTACATGCCCGCGAGGGCAGCGGCAACCAACACCGCCGCCAGCACGGAATTCCGGTAACGATTCGACATGGCGCGATTATTCCACATCACCGTCGCCGAACTGATCGCAAGCGTCGATCGCCGGCTGCGACGTGCGCGGGTGTACTTCGGTCACGGCACCGACAACGCCGCGGATGAAGCGGCGGCGCTGGTGTTTCACGTCCTGAATCTGCCCTACGCGACGAAGTCCTACGGGCGACGGGTCTCGCAGGCGCAGCGCGAGCGGGTCGAGGCGCTGCTGCGCCGGCGTATCGATGATCGGGTTCCGCTGCCCTACCTGACCCAGGAGGCGTGGTTCGCCGGCCTTCCGTTCCATGTCGATGAGCGCGTGCTCATTCCGCGCTCGGCCATCGCGGAACTCATCGAACGACAGTTCGCGCCGTGGATCGCTCCGGCGCGCGTACGCAACGTCCTCGACATGGGAACCGGCTCTGGCTGCATCGCTCTCGCCACCGCGAAGGCTTTCCCGCGTGCGCACGTCGATGCGGTCGACATCGATGCATCCGCTCTCGAAGTGGCCGGCATCAACCGCCGCCGGCTTCGCCTAACACGTCGCGTGCGGCTCATCGAATCCGATCATTTCGCGGCGCTTTCGGGGAATTCGTACGATATCATCGTCAGCAATCCGCCCTATGTCGGAGAGCGCGAGATGCGCAGCCTGCCACGCGAGTACGGACACGAGCCGCGAATCGCGCTCGAATCGGGACGCGTGGGACTCGATTCGGTGGCGAACATTCTGCGTGACGCCCACAGGTTTCTGCGGCCGCAGGGGCTCTTGGTGGTGGAAGTCGGCAACACCGAGCGTGTGCTGGCGCGCGCCTATCCGAAGGTGCCGTTCACCTGGCTCGATTTCGAGCGTGGCGGCGGCGGTGTGTTCCTGCTCACGCGCGAGCAGTTAGAGAAGGCCAGAGTCTGATATGTCGGGAAATTCCATCGGGCGACTGTTCACCGTGACGACGTTTGGCGAGAGCCACGGTCCGGCGCTCGGCTGCATAGTCGACGGCTGCCCGCCGGGGCTCGAGCTTTCCGAGGCCGATCTGCAAGTCGATGTCGATCGTCGCCGCACCGGTACCTCGCAGTTCGTGAGCCAGAGGAAAGAGGGCGACGAGGTCAGGATTCTGTCGGGGGTGTTCGAAGGAAGGACCACCGGCTCGGCCATCGGAATCCTCATCGAGAACACCGATGCGCGTTCCCGCGACTACGAAAAGATCAAGGATCGCTTCCGCCCGGGACACGCCGACTACACCTATCAGCAGAAGTACGGCTTTCGCGATTACCGCGGCGGCGGCCGCTCGTCGGCGCGCGAAACGGTCATGCGAGTCGCGGCCGGCGCGATTGCGCGCAAATACCTGAAAGCCCGGCTCGGGGTCGGCATCAGCGGTTACCTGAGCCAGATCGGCTCGCTCACCATCAACCCGGTGAATCCCGAAGCCGCCTACGACAATCCATTCTTCTGCCCGGATCCGGCGCGCGTACCCGAGCTCGAAGAGCTCATGTGGAAGATCCGCGGCGAAGGAGATTCGGTCGGCGCGAAAGTCACGGTGATCGCGCGTGGTTGCCCGCCGGGATGGGGCGAGCCCGTGTTCGACCGGCTCGATGCCGACCTGGCGCACGCGATGATGGGCATCAACGCCGTGAAGGCCGTCGAGATCGGTGCTGGCGTCTCCTCGGCCGCGCAGCGTGGCAGCGAACATCGCGACGAGCTCACGCCCAAGGGTTTCCTCAGCAACAACGCCGGCGGCATCCTGGGCGGCATCACTTCGGGTCAGGACATCGTGGTGCACACCACGTTCAAACCTACTTCGAGCATCCAGGTGCCGGGCAAGACCATCGACGTCGCGGGCAATCCCGTCGAAGTCGTGACCACGGGCCGCCACGATCCCTGCGTCGGCGTGCGCGCCACGCCGATCTGCGAGGCGATGCTCGCCATCGTGCTCATGGATCACTACCTGCGTCACCGCGGCCAGAACGCCGACGTGAAGTGCACGACACCCGTGATCACCGGAGGTAGATAGTCATGGCGGAAAAAGATCCTTCTTCAAAAGGATTCGGAGTTGCCGTGCTCGGTGCCACCGGGCTCGTGGGTGACACCATGATCCGCGTGCTCGAGGAGCGCGACTTCCCGGTGTCGGAGCTGTTCCCGCTCGCCAGCAATCGCTCGCTCGGCAAGCGCGTGGAGTTTCGCGGCAAGCACATCCCTGTCATCGACGTCGCCACGTTCGATTTCAAGCGCGCGCAGATCGGGCTGTTCTCTGCCGGGGGAGAGGTCTCGCGCGAGTACGCGCCCAAGGCGGCCGCGGCCGGCTGCATCGTCATCGACAACACCTCGGAGTTCCGTTACGAGGACGACATCCCGCTGGTGGTGCCCGAGGTAAACCCGCACGCCATCGTCGAGTACAAGAAGCGCGGCATCATCGCGAACCCCAACTGCTCGACGATTCAGATGGTGGTCGCGCTCAAGCCCATCTACGACGCCGTCGGCATCACGCGGGTGAACGTCGCTACTTATCAATCCGTGTCGGGCGCCGGGAAGGAAGCGGTGGAAGAACTGGCCGCGCAGACCACGAAACTGATGAGCGGCGAAGAACCTCCCAAGCCCCAGGTGATCGCCAAGCGCATCGCCTTCAATTGCGTGCCGCAGATCGACAAGTTCATGGACAACGGCTACACCAAGGAAGAGATGAAGATGTTCTGGGAGACCCGGAAGATCCTCGGGGATTCCACGATCCAGGTGAACGCCACTGCCGTCCGCGTACCCGTGTTCTTCGGCCATTCAGAGGTGGTCAACATCGAAACCCGGCAAAAGATTACCGCCGAGGCCGCCAGAGAATTGCTACGCAAGTCCCCGGGAATTGAAGTGTTAGACGACCGCAAACCGGGGGGATACCCCACGGCAGCCACTGAAGCCGCGAACCGGGACACGGTTTATGTGGGACGCATTAGGGAAGATATAAGTCACGAACGCGGACTTAACTTATGGGTCGTCTCAGACAACATCCGGAAGGGTGCTGCCACGAACAGCATCCAGATCGCCGAGATTTTGGTGCGCGAGCATATTTAAGTTATATTGCGGGCGGATTCAGTTTGGCGCCTAAAGTTTCGGCTCTAAGCTTCTGTTTCGATAAAGAAATCTCTTAGCTGACGGTGGATGTGGAGACGCGAATGCTGCGTATTGGTCTCGCCCGGGGTTTGCTGGCGTTATTGCTCCTGCCCGGAATCTCTCATGCACTGGGACTCGGTGACGTTCACCTGAACTCGCCGCTCAACGCGCCGCTCGATGCCGAAATCGAACTCGTCAATGCCACGCCGGAAGACCTGGCGACTCTCGACGCCAAACTAGCTTCGAAAGACACCTTTGCTCGCTACGGCCTCGAGTGGCCGCAGTTCATGTCGACCGTGACCGTCACGCGTGATCGTTCCGCGAGCGGCGCGCAGGTCCTTCGCATCAAGTCGACCGAAACCGTCACCGAGCCGTTCCTGACACTGCTCATCGAAGCGAGCTGGGCGCGTGGCCGCCTCGTTCGCGAATACACCGTATTGCTCGATCCGCCGGTATTCGCGCCCAACAGCGTCGCCGCGGCGCCGCAGGCCATGCCCGCCGTGGGCGGGGCCACCACCTCGGGTCAGATTTCCCGTCCCGCCCAGACCGAAACGCAGGCCGCGCCGCCCGTGGCTTCGGGTGGCGGCGACAGTTATGAAGTACAGCGCGGCGACAGCCTGTCTGCCATCGCGCGCCGCCTCTCGGCGAGCACCGGCGTTCGCACCGACCAGGCCATGGTGGCTATCTACCGCGGCAATTCCGGAGCATTCGAAGGCGACATGAACCGTCTGCGTGCCGGCGCCGTGTTGCGCATGCCCGGCAGCGATGAAATCGCCGCCGTATCGCCATCGGAGGCGAGCGGCGAAGTGCGTCGACTCGCGGGTTCGTGGGCGTCTTCGAGCGGTGAAGCGGGTGGTGGACGCCTGCGTCTCGTGCCGCCGAGTGATTCCGCGTCGAGCCCTGGCACGTCGGCTGCGAATGCCGCCGAAGTCGCCGCCCTTCAGAACCGTGTGAATGAGCTCGAAGGCCAACTCACCGAATCCAAGCGCATGCTCGAGCTGCGCAACACCGAACTCGCCGACCTCCAGGCGAAGCTCGCCGCTTCCCAGCAGCAGAAGCCTGCGACGACGACGCCGACCCCGGCCGTCGAGCCGCCGACTCCTCAGCCCGAGGCCGTGACACCGCAGCCTGAGACCGCGACGCCCGAGGCGGCCGCGCCCACGACGGAACCGACGCCGACACCGGCGGCGGAGCCCGAACCGGCGCCTGCGAAACCGGAAGCCACCCCGACCCCTGCCGCTGACACGAGCGCCGAGGAAGGGCCCGGCCTCATCGACACGATCATCGAGAATTGGTACCTGATCGCCGGCGCTCTGCTGCTCCTGATCCTCGTCGTGGTATTCGCCAAGTCGCGCGGCAAGCGCAAGACCGCCGAATTCGACGACAACATCGGTCGCCTGGCGGAGCGGGGCGAAGATCGGCTGTCGCAGCCGATGGATTCGCTGTCCGACACGGGCCGCATGCGCGCGCCCAACATGGCGGCGATTCCCGAAGACATCCTGGTCGAAGAATCCGGCACGCATCGCGCGCTGCAGGAAACGCAGGACATCCCGCTCGCGCCGACGGTTCGCACCGACGAGACGATCAGCAGCGAGACCGCGGTCAACCTCGACCAGGGCGATCCGCTCGCCGAAGCCGATTTCCACATGGCCTACGGTCTCTATGACCAGGCCGCCGACCTCGTGCGCATCGCGATCCAGCGCGAACCCGATCGTCGTGACCTGAAGCTCAAGCTCCTCGAAGTGTTCTTCGTGTGGGGCAACAAGGAGCAGTTCCTCGCCACCGCGCAGCAGCTTTCCGATACCCGCGCGGAATCCGGCGTGGGCGAATGGGAAAAGATCGTCATCATGGGCAAGCAGATTGCCCCCGAAGACCCGATGTTCTCGGACGGCGCAGGTGGCGGTGGTGCGGTCGGCATCGACCTCAACCTCGACGCCGGCGGTTCGGGCCGTGTCGACTTCGATCCGTTCGATGTCAGCGCACGCATGGATGTCACTGGCGGCGGCAACCCCGAGCCCGTCGATCTTGACCTCGGCGCCGCACTTCGCGATCCGGATGCCACGGGTGAAGGCCTGGCGCTTCCGCCTCGCGACAGCGGCCAGACGACGCGCGAAATGACCGTGAAGATGACGCCGGCTGGCTCCGAAGCGCCCACGGTTGAACAGCCCGCGCTGCGTCCGCTCGACGAGCCCACCATTCGCGAGAAGGTCGAAGGCGCCATGCGCCGCAAGCTGTCCTCGGACCAGACCGCCGAGCTCGCGCTCGACGACCTGGGCCTGGAACTCGGCTCGCTCGAACAGACAGATTCGCAGATTGGTCTCAAGCCGGTGACGGGCGTTCCCCGCGGACCGGACGCCAACGCGCCCACCATGGTCGCGGGCCTCGATGAAAACTCACAGCGGCTGCTGGCGGCGGCCGCGGCTCGTCACGCCGGCAGCAATGCCGAGGATTCGCAGCTCACCGAACACGGCGCGAGCGGCACCTGGTTCCTCACCGAGCGCGAGCTCGGCGGTGACGTGGATCTCACCAAGGGCCGTTCGATCGATCCGAACAGCACGGCCTCGATGTCCAAGCTGCAGATTCCGGAAGAGGGCTTCGACATCTCGTCGACTTCGCGGCTCGCCGCGATCGATCGCAACAACCTCGATTTCCCGGTCGAACCCACCGCGCTTCAGCCTGCGATGCGCAGCAAGGTCGACCTCGACCTCGGCGCCAACGGGTTCGACATCCCGGGCAGCCCGACCGAAGAGCTGGCGGTTCCGGACCTCGAGCCGGTCACTCTCTCGGAAGTCGGCACCAAGCTCGACCTGGCTCGCGCCTACGTCGACATGGGCGATCCGGACGGCGCGCGCAACATCCTCAACGAAGTGCTGTCGGAAGGCTCCGCTTCGCAGAAGCAGGAAGCGCAGCGCTTGTTAGAGTCGCTGCCCGGCTAGGCAGTGCCCAGGTTCGCGGCCGGTCTCGAGTACGACGGTCGCGCGTACTCGGGCTGGCAGTTCCAGCCCGGCCTCAACACCGTCCAGGACGTCGTGCAGCGCGCGTTGTCGCGCGTCGCGGATGCCCCCATTGAGTGTGTGTGTGCGGGCCGGACCGATGCCGGCGTGCACGCCGGCGCCCAGGTGGTGCACTTCGACACCGAAGCGATCCGCAGCGAGCGTGGCTGGCGCCTCGGCACGAATTCCTATCTACCGGATGACGTGAGCGTCGCGTGGCTGCGCGAAGTGCCCGGGCATTTCCATGCGCGTTACAGCGCCACGGCGCGCAGCTACCGCTATCTCATATTCAACCGCGATTCCCGTTCCGCGCTGGCCGCTGGCCGCGCCACCTGGGAACGCCGGCCGCTCGATGCAGAGCGCATGCATGCGGCCGCCCAGGCCCTGGTCGGCGAACACGACTTCAGCGCGTTCCGCGCGATCGAGTGCCAGGCGAAATCCCCGCTGCGACGCGTCGAGCGACTCGAAGTCACGCGCGAAGGGGAATGGCTGACACTCGCGATCACCGCGAACGCATTCCTGCACCACATGGTCCGCAATGTCGCCGGGTTGCTGATGTCGGTCGGCCACGGGGAATCGCCGCCCGAACGTGTGGCCACGGTCCTCGCCGGCCGGGATCGCAAGACCAACGCCGCGACCGCGCCACCGGACGGGCTGTACCTCGCCGCCGTGCGGTATCCGGCCGAGTTCGGGCTGCCTACAGGAACCCCGCCGCAATCCGCTATGATCGGCCGCTCTTTGGAATAGGGGTCGGCAGTCCATGTCGTGGTTCGAGAAAATCATGCCTTCGCGCATCAAGACCGAGCGCCGTACGCGTTCGGTCCCGGAAGGCTTGTGGATCAAGTGCTCCGCCTGCGACGCCGTGTTGTACCGCGCCGAGCTCGAACGCAACCTCAACGTCTGTCCGAAGTGCAGCCACCACATGCGCATCGGCGGACGCGAGCGGCTGGCTCGCTTCCTCGACGAAGGCGGGCAGGTGGAAATCGGCGCCAACGTGTCGCCGGAAGATCCACTCAAGTTTCGTGACAGCAAGCGTTATCGCGACCGCCTCGCGGCCGCGCAAAAAGTCACCGGCGAGCGTGATGCGCTGATCGCCATCGCCGGCACGCTCGAAGGCCTCAAGATCGTCGCCTGCGCATTCGAATTCAAATTCCTCGGTGGCTCCATGGGCTCCGTGGTTGGCGAGCGCTTCAAGCGTGCCGTCGACCATTGCATCCAGAACAAGGCGCCGCTCGTGTGCTTCTCGTCGAGTGGGGGCGCGCGCATGCAGGAAGCATTGTTCTCGCTGCTGCAGATGGCCAAGACCAGCGCCGCGCTCGCGCGACTGGCGCAGGCGCGACTGCCGTTCATCTCCGTGCTGACCGACCCGACCACGGGCGGTGTCTCCGCGAGCCTTGCCATGCTTGGTGATCTCAACGTGGCCGAACCGCGGGCGCTCATCGGCTTTGCCGGCCCGCGAGTCATCCAGCAGACCGTGCGCGAGACGCTTCCCGAAGGTTTCCAGCGCAGCGAGTTCCTGCTCGATCACGGTGCCCTCGATCTCATCGTCGATCGCCGCGACATGCGTGAGCGGCTTGGCGCACTGTTGCGGATGCTGATGCGTCAGCCCGCCGCCGTGCCGCCGCCCGTCTCCGCGCCTGCCACATAAGAGTCCCGCATGTCGCTCGCCGAGTGGCTCGAGCAACAGCAGAAATCCCACCCGAGCGCCATCGATCTCACCTTGGGCCGCGTGCGCGAAGTGGCGCGGCGCATGGGTCTCCTCGAACCCACGGCGCGCGTGCTGACCGTGGGCGGCACCAACGGCAAGGGGTCGACGGTCGCCTATCTCGACGCCATGCTTCGCGCCGCCGGGCAACGCTGCGGCCGCTTCACCTCGCCGCACCTCGCGCGCTACAACGAACGCATCTGCATCGACGGCGTGGAGGCGATCGATGCGAGTCTCATCGAGTCGTTCCAGCGCATCGACGAGATGCGTGGCGACATCACGCTCACATTCTTCGAATACAACGCGCTCGCGGCGCTCGACCAGTTTCGTCGCGCCGAAGTCGACGTGGCGGTGCTCGAGGTCGGTCTCGGTGGACGGCTGGATGCCACCAACATCGTTGATGCCGATGTGGCGGTCATCTGTTCGATCGGTCTCGATCATGTCGACTGGCTGGGGAACAGCGTCGAGGACATCGCGCGCGAGAAAGCCGGCATCCTGAGGCGCGGGCGTCCCGCCGTTCTCGGCAGCGCTGAAATGCCGGCATCGATGTGGAAGGCTGTCGACGAGATTGGCGCGCGGGCCGTCGTGCCCGGGCGTGACTACCACGCGCGCCTGCATGAATCCGGATGGGACTTCGAGTTCGACGACGTCGGCTTGCGAAGGTTGCCGAGCCCGGCACTGGGCGGCGTTCATCAGATCGGCAACGCGGCCGCAGCGCTCGCCGCACTGAAATGTGCGGGGTTCGAGCTCGAACATCGTGCGGTCAGCGAGGCGCTGCGAAGCGTGCGGCTCGCGGGCCGATTCCAGCGCGAGAACGTCGAATCCGCGCGGGGCGTGGTCGAGTGGATTTTCGACGTGGCGCATAACGTGCCGGCGGCGACCGGACTTGCCGCCAACCTGCGTGCGCTGCCGCGGGTACGCACGATCGCCGTATGCGGGATCCTCGGTGACAAGGACATCGACGGCATCACCGCGGTGCTGGGCGCCGAGATCGATGCCTGGATTCTCGTCGCGCTGGATGGCCCGCGCGCAGTGGCGACGGCCGAACTCGCGCGACGGTTGCCGCGCGGCGCGGTGGTATTGGGGCATGCACGCGACGTCGAGGAAGCCTGCCGCATGGCGCGCGACACGGCGCAGTCCGGTGAGCGCGTGCTCGTGTTCGGATCTTTCCTCACGGTGGGGCCGGCTCTCGCTATAGTTCACCCATGGATTTGCAAGGCAAGCAACGACTGACCGGCGCCGTGATTCTCGTCGCGCTGTTCGTGCTGCTGGCACCCGAACTACTCAACGGGCCGGGCAACTCGAAGGCGCCGGAAGGTGCGGTGACCGACGAGGGCATGCGCCGCTACACCATCGATCTCGACGCGTCGGCTCCGCCCGTGCAGCCCGACCACCCCACCGTCGAGACGCCGGTCACTTTGCCGCCCGTGACCGACCCGCGAGCGCAGCCGGGCGAAGAGGCAGCGCCCGCCGTCGATACTCCGACGCCGGAAGCAGTGCCGGCACCGAAGCCTGCCGCACCTGCCGCGACGCCCACGCCGCGCGTCGAAACGCCGAAGCCCGTAGCGCCCGCACCTGCATCTACGCCCGCGCGACCGGCGCCGACTGCGGAGAAGGGTACCTTCGTCGTGCAACTCGGCAGCTTCAGGGAGAAGGAAAACGCCGATCGACTGGTCCGCGATATGACCGCCAAGGGTTTCACTGCCTTCGTTGCCCCAATAACGAGTGGCGGTCGCGAGCTATACCGGGTGCGCGTGGGCCCGACGCGCGACCGGCCCGCGGCAGAAGCCCTGGCTGCGCAGCTCAAGCGCGTGGGCCAGTCGGGCAGCATCGTTCCTATTTCGTGAATTCAGGCAGCTGTTTCAAGATATTTGCGGCTGCATTCGGCCGGAGGCGTCTTGTACAATGCGCCGCCTGCTTCGAGGGCGTCGCGGCCTGACTCATCGAATGATCGCAGTCGACTACATCATCCTCGCAATCCTGCTGATTTCTGCCGTCATGGGCCTCGTACGGGGCCTGCTCCGCGAAGCCATCGCGGTCATCACCTGGTTCCTCGCCATCGTCCTGGCCTGGTGGTTCGGCCCCTCACTCGAGCCCATCCTGGGCGGCGTGCTGGTCGGATCCCCGCTGCGCATCTGGGCGGCACGCGCCATCATCTTCGTGGGAGTGCTCCTCCTGGGCGGCGCGGTCAGCACGGTACTTGGACATTACATTCGCGTCTCCATGTTCGCCGGCATGGACAAATTCCTGGGGTTCGTCTTCGGCATCATCCGCGGCGTGGTCATCGTGGGCGCGTTCACTATCGCCATCCAGGCCATGCGCATGGACGAAGACCCGCGCTGGAAGAATTCGCGACTCATGCCGTACGCCATCGGAGTTGCCGATGCCTTGCGCGCCGTCGTCGGCGAGGAACTCAAGCGGCTCGATCTGCCCAAACCCTCCGTCTCAACCTGAGGACCAGAACCGAATGTGCGGCATAGCCGGAATCGTCGGAACCAGCGGAGTCAATCAACGGATCTATGACGCCCTGACGGTGCTCCAGCACCGCGGGCAGGATGCGGCGGGCATCGCGACGGTTCAGGACGGCGAGCTCTTCACGCGCAAGGGGCGCGGCCTGGTGCGCGACGTGTTCGAGCAGCACCACATGCAGGAGCTGAAAGGCAACGTCGGCATGGGGCACGTGCGTTATCCGACCGCCGGTTGCGACAGCGCCTCGGAAGCCCAGCCGTTCTACGTCAATGCGCCGTACGGCATCTGCCTCGCCCACAACGGCAATCTCACGAATGCGCGCGAGCTCGCCGAAGTCATCGAGCGCGAAGACCGCCGTCATCTAAACACCAGTTCCGACTCCGAAGTATTGCTCAACGTGCTGGCCTCGGAGCTGCAGCGCGTCGGCACGCCGCGCGTCACGCCGGCCGACATCTTCGCGGCCGTCAGCGCGGTCTATCGCCGTTGCCGCGGCGGCTACGCCGTCATCGCGATGATCATCGGCCACGGCCTGCTCGCGTTCCGCGACCCGAATGGCATTCGTCCGCTGGTTCTCGGCCAACGCGAGACGCCCAAGGGCGCCGAGTGGATGCTGGCCTCCGAGAGCGTGGCGCTCGACATGCTGGGCTTCAAGCTCGTGCGCGACGTCGCGCCGGGCGAGGTCGTGTACATCGACGTGCTGGGGCGCCTGCACTCGCAGGTCTGCGTGGCAACCACCAAGCACGCGCCGTGCATCTTCGAATACGTGTACTTCGCGCGCCCGGACTCGCTGATCGACAACATCTCGGTGCATCGCGCGCGCATGCGCATGGGCGAACGCCTTGCCGAGAAGATCCTGCGAGAGCGCGCCGACCACCACATCGACGTCGTGATCCCGATTCCCGATACGAGCCGCACCAGCGCCATGCAGGTCGCGCAGCGCCTCGACGTCAAGTATCGCGAAGGCTTCGTCAAGAATCGCTACGTGGGCCGCACGTTCATCATGCCGGGCCAGGAACAGCGCTCGAAGTCGGTCCGAAGCAAGCTCAACGCCATCGATCTCGAGTTCCGCAACAAGAACGTTCTCCTGGTCGATGACTCGATCGTGCGCGGCACCACGTCCGCACAGATCATCGACCTCGCGCGTGAAGCCGGCGCGAAGAAAGTATTCTTCGCCTCGGCCGCGCCGCCCGTGAAGTTCCCGAACGTGTACGGCATCGACATGCCGGCTGCCAGCGAACTCGTCGCGAGCAACCGCACCGAGTCGGAAGTCGCGCAGCTCATCGGCGCCGACTGGCTGATCTACCAGGACCTTCACGACCTGATCGCCGCGTGCGAACACGATCATTCGAGCATCAAGGAATTCGATACGTCGTGCTTCTCGGGCAACTACGTCACCGGCGACGTCACGCCTGAATACCTCGCGCGCCTGCAGTCCGAGCGTTCGGATGTCGCCAAGGCCTCGCGTCGTGATGCGGACAAGGCCGGCCTCAAGATCGTCAAGAGTTGAGCGGCACGGGCGTACCCGGCCCGCGTCCATGA